>Ga0164294_10003243_pt1 | contig 14505 bp, 8 predicted proteins | sample GEODES005metaG_FD_111479 | JGI IMG/M metagenome (GOLD analysis project Ga0164294, IMG submission 111479) | Oligotrophic lake water microbial communities from Sparkling Lake, Wisconsin, USA - GEODES005 metaG | ecosystem: Environmental > Aquatic > Freshwater > Lake | place: USA: Sparkling Lake...
GGCCAGACCAGGCCCGCCGGCGTGGCGCGGCTCCAGGGCAGGTCGATGATCGGCAGGGAGACGGGGCCGATCTGCATCACCGTGGCGGCCACCTCGGAGGGGTAGTCGGGGCTGGCGGCGCTGGAGAAGTGGGCGCCGACGGCCAGAACGCCGAGGGCGCCGCCGAAGAGCGCGGCCGCCAGGGGCCCACGGCCCGGGCTTTTGCCGGCGAGGGCCTGAATCAGCGCCAGGGCGACGAGGCCGGGCAGCACCGGGCCCAGGTAGGGGTTCTCCCAGGCCAAAGCCGGCATCAGCAGCGCCAGGGCCAGGGCAGCCTTGCGATCGCCCTCTTGGGCCTCCATCAGCGCGAGGAGCCCGAGCGGCAGCGGCAGGGCGGTCACCGCGACGAGCGAGCCCTCACCGAGGCCATGGAGCAGGTAGCGGCTGACGAGCAGGGTCCCCGCGCCGAGCGCGGCGGCGACGGCGTTTCCGCTGAGGCGCTGGCAGAGGGTGGCGGTGGCGGCGACGAAGGCGGCGAGCTGGAGCGAGGCCACCCACGCCATCGCCCGGCCGGCGCCCAGAATGGGCTCGGCGAGCGACCAGCCGATCGCCGAGCTGGGGCTCAGGACCGCGCCAAAGGCGCCGTTTGGGTAGTTGACGAGCTCGGTCCAGCCGCCGGCCACGCCTGCGCGGGCCTGAAACCACCAGAAGCCCCAGAGCGTGGAGATCACGTCGGGGCCGGCCCCCGGCACTTCGCCCGTGAGCCAGGCGCCGCGCAGCGGCAGGGCCAGGAGGAGGAACGCCCCGCCGAAGATCAGCAGCGTGGCGCGCCCCACGCGCTACTTCGGCGCGGCGGTGGGGGTGGTGGGGCCGCCGGTGGCCGGGGTGGTCGGGGTGGTGGGGCCGCCGGTGGCCGGGGTGGTGGGCGTGGTGGGCCCGCCGGTGGCCGGGGTGGTGGGCGTGGTCGGGCCGCCGGTCGCCGGCGCGGTGGTGCCGCCGCCGGGGGTGGGCGGGGTGACCTGGCCCTCGGGGGCCGTGGGGATCGTGGAGCCGGTGGCCGAGCCCTGGGAGCCGGTGAGGGGCTGGCCGGCGGCGTCCTTGGCCGGCATCTCGGGGAAGACCCCGACGGTGAGCTCCACGCCTTCGACCAGCGACTTCACCTCGGTGGCGCCGGTCAGCGGCAGGCCCATGCGCTCGCCGACGGAGGGCTGGCCGTCCTTGTTGGCGTCATCGACCACCTGGAGGATCACGCGCTCGCGATCGGAAGGCACCTTGAGCTCAAAGGGGCCCGCCGAGGGGAAGACCGCCAGGGTGAGCAGCTCGATCACCTCGACCGCGCCGCTCGGGCTCTCGGGGGGCGGCGGCAGCACGCGAATGAGGATCTGACCCTCGCAGTCGGCGCAGGTGACGGTGCCCTTGATGGTGGACCCCGACGCGGCGAGCTGCTCCTGGGTGAACTTGGGCGTGCGCTCGCTGTCCGGGACCTCGCCCATGATGGTGCCAGCGGACGGCATGGCGCCGGCGCTGCCCTCCGGGTTGGTCATGCCGCCGGAGGGCGGGGCGCCGCCGGTTTGTTGGCCGAGGTTTGCGCCGGGCTCGCCGGGCGAGATGGCGCCGCCTTCGTTGGTGGGCACGGGCTCGGGACAGCCAACCAGCCCAAGGAGGAGGAGGGCGACAGCGATGCGGGTGGGGTGGGTCAAGAGGGGCTCCGAGACTTCGATCGCCGCTGCGTATCCCATGTGCCAACGCCCGTCCGCGCCTCAGGCCGGGTGCAGACTCAGGCCACCTTCCACCCGTCGACAGGCAGCCAGGGCGGCGGCGGCCTGACGGGTGAGGTCGACGAAGCGCTGGTGGCTGGCGCGGCTGGAGAGCTGCTCCAAGAGCAGCACCACCTCGGCGCTGCGGAGCTTGACGGCGCCGCGATCGAGGGCCAGGGAGAGCGCCGCCTCGCTGGCCGGGCGATCGCCGGCCTCCACGGCGATCACCGCGCGCAGCAGGCCCAGCACCGCCCAGGACCAGTGCTCGGGGTGACGGCCGAGCGCGGCCTCGGCGCGATCGGTGGCGGCGGCGGCCTCTTCGCGGCGGGCCTCGCCCAGCAGGGCGACGGCGATGCTGGCGTGGGCCGTGGCGGCGACGGTGTTCCAGGCGTGCTCCTCGGCGATGTTCACCACCCGGCGCCAGGCGAGCAGCGCCGCCGGCAGGTCGCCGAGCGAGCGGGCGAGGTCGCCGAGGTGGTGCTCGCAGGCGAGGCGGAGGCGGTCTGAGCCCAAGGTGGCGGCGATCGCGCGGGCGGTTTGGAAGTGGCGCTCCGCCGGGGCGAACTGGCGGCGCCGCAGGTAGAGCAGGCCGGCGACGAAGGCCGACTGGGCGATGTTGCGGGTGTCTCCCGAGGCCAGGGCCCGGCTGCGCAGGTCGGAGAGCTCGGCGTCGATGCCGGCGATGCGCCCGGCGGCGATGCGGCACTCGATGAAGCCCACCAGCGCTTGAATCTCGGCCTTGGGGTCGTGGTGGCGGTTCATGCGGCGCATCAGGTTGAAGCGCTCGGCCGCGGCGTCATGGCGGCCTTCGAGGCGGCAGAGGATGGCCTCGCCATGGGCGGTGTCGACGAGGCCCGGGCTGTCTTGAAGCACCTCAAAGGTGGTGGCGGCCTCGGCGAGGAGGCGGGCGCTGGCCTCTTTGTCGCCCAGGGCCACGGCGGCTCGGGCCATCACCACCTGCAGCCGGGCCCGCGTGCGGCGGTCGAGGCTCATCTTGCGGGCCTCGGCGAGGGTCTGCTCGACCTCGGCGGGGCGGTCGAGCTCGAGCAGGGCCTCGGCGATGCGCTGGCGGGCCTCGGCGCGGGCCATGGTCATGCCGGTGCGATCGGCGGCCTGGGCGGAGAGCTCGGCGGCGGCGAGGGCGAGGGCGGGGCGGCCCTCGGCGAGGGTGGTGCGGGCGGCCCGGAGGAGGGCGGGGGTGGCGCGGCCGGGGTCTTCGCCGAGCAGGCGGTGGCGCCCGTGGGGCAGGTCGACGTCGGCGCCGGAGAACTCGCCCAGGCGCTCCCAGGCGTCGGCGAGGCGCTGGTGCAGGGCGCCGATGTCGGCGCGGCGATCGGCCCGTCGCAGGGCTTCGCGGTGCACGCAGCTGTCTTCAAAGGTGAGCCTGCGGCCGCGGTGGCGGACGAGGCCGGTCGCGGTGAGGCTGTCGAGGCCCTCCAGGCTGAGCGCCCGCACCAGGGCCGAGGGGGGCTCGGGGCCGGCCAGGGCAGCGCCACCGAGCGCGAGGGCGGCGGCGGCGGGATCTTCGGTGGTGGCCAGCGCGCCGGTGATGCGGCGGGCCGCCAGCTCCTCCCAGGTGCGGGGCAGGGCGTCGTCGAGGGGGCGGGAAAGCTCCCAGCGATCCTCGGCGCCGCGGGCGAGCCAGCCCCGCGCGGCCCAGTCGCGGACCACCAAGGTGGCGAAGAGGGGGCTGCCGCGGCTGGCGGCGGCGACCGGCTCGGCGAGGGCTGGGGCGAGGCCGAACATGCGGCTGAGGAGGCCGGCGATGGCGGGGTCGGCGAGGCGCTCCATGCGCAGCTCGACGGCGCCCTGCTCGATCAGGCGGCTGACCCGGGCGCGCAGGGCGGGGCTCTTCTCCAGGGCCACCGAGGAGAGCGTGGCCATCGCGAAGACCGGGCGCTCGCCCACGCTGCGGGCGAGCAGGGCTTCGCAGATCGCGAGGCCGTCGCCCTCTTCGGCGGCGAGGTGGGCGTCGTCGATGACGAGGGCGGCCCCGCCGCGCCAGGCCCGGGCGTCGAGGTGCCGGTAGAGGAAGGCGAGGCCGACGGCGGCGTTGACCGGCTTTTCGCCCTCGCGGGAGTAGCCGCACCAGCGGGCCAGGGCCTGGGCCTCGCGGGCGAGGGCCTCGGGGGTGGACTGGTGGTCGCGGGCCAGCCAGCGGGCGAGGCGGCGCTCGGCTTCCTGGCGGGTGTCGTTCCAGGGGGCCAGCAGGTCGAGCACGGCGCCGCGGTAGCCGTCGTCCATGCCCGAGGGCTGGTTGTAGCGCAGCTCGACGGTCTCCATGTAGCCGCCGGCCTCCAGGGCCCGGGCGATCGACTCCACCAGACCGCTCTTTCCGCCGCCGGGCTCGCCGATGATCAAGGCCACGCGCGGCTGACCGCTGTCGACCACCTCGCGGGCCAGCTCCCAAAGCTGGGCCCGCTGGGGCTCCCGGCCGGCGCAGGGGGGCTCGCGCAGGCCGAAGAGGCTGAGGCTGGTGCGGTGCGGATCTTCGGCCCAGGGCTCCTCGGGCGGGTCGGCCGGGAGGGGGTCGGGGGGCACCCGGTTCCAGGTGGGGATGGCCTTCGGGTCGGAGACCGGCCGTCGCGGCACCGAGATCGCCTCCTGGGCCTCGGGCAGGATGAGCTGCGAGAAGGTGGTGGTGCCAAAGCCGGTGAAGGTGCGGGCGCGGGAGAGGGCAGCGCGGCGGACGGTCTCGCCGTCGATCTCCACGGCGGCCTCGGCCAGGGCCCGTCGCACGTCGGCCGCGCGGTCGAAGCGCTGCCGGGGGTCGGGATCGAGCAGGCGGGCCACCAGGGCGGCGAGGGCCGGCGGGGCGTCGGCGGCGAGGGGAGGGGGCGGGCGCAGGCGGCGTTCGAGCAGCGCCCGGGGCTCCTCTTCGACGGGGCCCCCGCCGAGGGTGGCGGCGAGGAGCAGGCCGACGGCGTACAGATCGGTCCAGGGGCCGAGCTCCTGGGCGCGGCCGGCGAGCTGCTCGGGGGCCATCCAGTCCGGCGTGCCGCTGATCGAGCGGCGGTCCATCGTCAGCTCGGTGAGCACGCCGGCGACGCCCAGATCGGCCACCCAGGCCTCTACACCCTCGGCCCCGCTGTGCAGCAGCACATTTCCGGGCTTGAGGTCTTGGTGCAGGAGGCCGCGGGCGTGCAGGGCCGACAGCGCGTCGAGCACCTGATCGAGGATGCGCAGCAGCAGGCGCAGGGGGGGGCGCATCCGCAGCAGCTCGGCGAGGCTGCCGTGGTCGGCCAGGGCCATGACGACGAAGGGGCGGCCATCCTGGAGGCGCCCGGTGTCGAAGACCGGCACGATGCGCGGGTGAAGCACCGAGGCGCAGAGCGCCACCTCGCGGGCGAAGCGGGCGCGGAAGCGGGCGTGGACGGCGAGTTGGGGCCGCACCACCTTGATCGCGACCGGTCGGTCGCCGAGCGCGTCGATGGCCCGGTAGACGGTGCCGGTGGCGCCCTCGCCGATGCCGGCCTCGGCCCGGTAGCGGGCGGGCAGCGGCGGCAGGGGGCCGGCGTGGCTCAGAGCCGCAGCCCGACGGCGAGGTGCAGCTTGTCGGAGATGAGGCGCGAGAGGAGGGCGGCGAGTGGCTCTGCCGTGTCGCGCTCGTTCCAGGTGCCACCGACCTTGCGGAAGTGGGCGGCCCGCCGATTGGCCGAGAGCCACAGCTCGTGGGTGGGGGTCTGCTGGGAGAGAACAAAGACGCTGCCGTCTTCTTCGAAGGTGATCTGAAGGTTGCCCTCGGTCAGGCGGGCCTCCAGGCCGTCGGAGTCCACGGCGTCGAGCTGCACCATCAGCTGCTTGAGCAGGGTTCCCACCGCGAGGCGGAAGGCGGCGTCATCGGCGAATTCAGAGGCGGGCATCAGGGCTCCTGGGGAGGGGAGCTGGGGGGTAGCCCCCTGGTGGCCGCGGGCAACCGCGCGGCGAGGTGACGGCGGAGTAGGGCTTGCAGGCGGAGGAGCGCGGCGTCGATCTCGGCGAGGCCGACGGCGCCCACGCTGAGGCGGAACCAGCCGCTCTCCTCCATCAGGTCGAAGGCCTGGAAGGGGACCACGGCGATGCCGGCCTCATCGAGGAGCCAGCGGCGGATCTCCTCGTTGGTGGCGAAGGGCTGGCCGATCAGATCGACCCGAAACGAGAGGTAGATGGCGCCCTGGGGCGCGATGCTGTTCACCGGCAGGCCCTCGGCCACCAGGGCCTGGATGCCGTCGTGAAAGCGGTCCAGCCGGGCGTTGACGGCGGCGCGGAAGTCCGTGAGGTAGGCCTCGACCGCCGGCACATCCTGAAGGAACGCGGCGGCGGCCACCTGCTCGGCCCGCGGCGCCCAGGCCCCGACATGGCCGATCAGCGCGGCCATCCTCGAGGCGAGGTAGGGCGGCATCACGGCCCAGCCGACCCGCAGGCCGGTGCCCGCAAAGCCCTTGGAGAGGGCGTCGACATGCACCACATAGGGGGCGCAGGCCGGCACCAGGGCCACCGGGTTGTGGTGGGTCGCCCCGTGCCCGGTGAGGGGCCAGTAGACCTGATCGAAGAGCAGCACGCAGGGGCGCTCTCGGCCGGCGTTTTCTTCGACCAGCGCGGTGGCGATGCCGGCCAGCACGGCGGGATCGATGACCGTGCCGGTGGGGTTCTGCGGCGAGTTGAGGATGACGAGGCGGCTCTCGCGGATGGCCGCCCGGGCCATCTCCACGGTGGGAAAGAAGTTGTCTTCGGCCCGGGTGGGCACAAAGCGGTGGTCGGCCTGGGTGAGGTGGGCGTAGTAGCCGACGTTCCAGCCCGGGGTGAAGCTGGTGGTGCGGTCGCCGGGCTCCACCAGCAGGCGCCAGGTGGCGTAGATCGGCGGCCGGGCGCCGCTGGCGACCACCACGCAGTCCGGGGTCCACAGCAGGCCCTGGGTGCGGGCGTACCAGGCGCAGATGGCGGCCTTGAGGGCGGGCAGGCCGTCGGGGGGCGGGTAGTTGGTCTCGCCGGCCTGCAGGGCTGCCTGAATGCGGGTGCGCAGGCCCTCGGGGATGGGAAAGTGCGCCGGGGCGAAGTCTCCGACGGTGAGGTTGCACACGGTCTGCCCGGCGGCCATGCGCTGGCGGACGGCGGCGGCGATGCCCAGGATCATCGATCCGGACATGCCCATCATGTGGGGGGTGACGAGGCGTCGCTGGGCGTCGTCGGCGTCAGCGGGGAGGTAGGCAGCGATGTCGACTGGCATGGCGTCGGCCTAATCCGTTCGCCCGGGCGCCGCGACGGAGCGCCGGCGACCGCGCCGATCAGCCGATCGCCGGCCCCAACTCCGTGATGCGGGTCACCAAGGCGGGCGGTGACAGGGCGCTGAAATGAGCGAGGGCCTGGGTGGCGGCGCCGATCATGTCGGCGGCGACCAACACCAGCTCGCCGGCTGCGCCCCCCACGACCAGGAAGGCCCGACGGCCGCTGCTGGCGGTGGGCCGGGCCACGGGCGGATCGGGGATCTGATGGCGGCGGCGGTACAAGCGCACGGCCTCGCGCGTGACCCCGGCCTGGGCTGCGACCTCGTCATCGGCGCGCACGCCGATGAGCGCCCGCCACGGGTTGAGCTTGCTGCGGCGCGGCGCCCGGTCGGGGCCCCGTTTGCCGCGGCCCGCGCCGCCGGGCTCACCATCCCTTTCCGGGGGGGGAGATGATTGCGCCGGACGAACGCCAAACTTGTACCCATCATAGGCGGGTACTCCGTGCTTGCGACGGTAGCGGCCGACGATGGACGTGCTGGTGCCCAACTCTTCGGCGATCTTATGGTCGGGCTCAAAGCCCAGGCGATGCCTGATACTGTCGAGCTCGGGGTAGTCCTTACGTTGCCGGGGCACCGGGTTTGCCTCCATCGATCGCCCGCAGGATAGCCCACGACTTTGGGGGGTGCCAACCTTGAGTACAGCCACGTCTGGCGAGCGAGTTTCGGCTCACCAGGTGGCAGATTTGAAAGTCAGGCCATTCGATCAGCGGGTGGGGATGGGCGACAGATCGACGCTTCTCCGCTGTAGGCCCGCCTCGGCGATGGTCGGTGCCACCCGCGGTGTCCCTGGGTGGGGGTGCGAGGTGGTGACGGATTTTGACAAGTCCGAATACATACGGATGGCGCGGGGACGCCGTGATCGGCGCGGCCCCCGCCCCTCGGTTGCAAGGCGGCCGACCCTCCACACCCATCGTCGCTTTGCCTGACCCCGGTCTGGATGTACGGTGGCCGATTGGCCAGTGCGTTCAGATCGCCATCAGGCCGCGATCGATCTCGCGTCGCCAGGGATGGACGCGCAGGGCGGCGCGATCGGCGGCGTCGAGGTTGCGGTACATCCGCTCCACCTCGGCCAGGGCGGTGCGGAACTGCTCGCGGGCCGAGCCGGCGAGGCCGCAGCGCAGGATGGCCCGGCCGCGCACCAGCGTCGCGGACACACGCAGGGGGCGGGCCTCTCCGTTCTCAATCCAGTCCGAGACGGGGGTGAGCAGGCGCTCCACCTCTTCTTCGTCCACGGCGTGGGCGGCGCGGCGCACGCAGGCCTCGGCCAGCCAGGGGCGGTGGGCCCGCTGCGAGAGGGTGACGATGGCGGCGTCGAGGATGGCCTCTCCGCGCTCGCGGTGACCGGCGCGACAGAGGGCCTCGCCCAGCAGGGCGTCCCGCAGGCTTCGGTCGGGGCTGCCTTCGGCGAGGCTGGCCGGCGCGCGCTCCAGCAGCTCGATGGCCTCCTGCCACTGCGAACACGCGAGGCAGAGGCGGGCCCGGGCGAGGGTCAGCTCGATCTGCAGGCTGACGCTCGACCGACTGGAGTCAACGGCCATCGCCTCGGCGATGAGCTCGCGGGACTCGCCGGGCTGGTAGAGGTCGACCCGCACCCCGGCGCAGGACAGCAGCAGCGAGGCGATCACCGAGGGCAAGCCGCTCGCCCGGGCCAGCTCCAGGCCGAGGGCGCCCGCCCGCAAGGCCTCGGAGTAGCGGCCCTGCGCGCGCAGGATCTCAACGAGCTGTACGGTGGCGGCGGCGCTCCCGCGCGGTTGGGCGCTCTCTTCGAAGATCTGACGGGCCCGCTGGGCGGCGGTCTCGGCCAGCGGCAGCTCCCCCTGGGCGAAGCGGGCCTCGGCGAGGCCGAGCCAGGCGTCGCCGCGCAGATCGGGGCCGAGCAGGCTCGCCGAGGCCTCGATGGCGAGCTGAAACCAGAGGACCGCGTGGTCGGGCGCACCTTCTCGGGCGGTGAGGTGCCCGCGCACCAGGGCGTCGCGGGTGCGCAGGCCTTCGGGGAGGGGATCGGGCAGGCCGGCCAGGGCGCCGATGGCCTGGGGGAGATCGCCCCGCCGCAGCGACGCCATCGCGCGCTCGAGCATCACCTCGGGCATCAGGGCGTGGCTGGCCAGCCCGGCGGCCTCGAGCAAGGAGCGATCGACCCGCGGCTCGGCGCCGTCCACATCGGCGCCCAGGCGGGCGTGGGCGAGGTACAGGCGGGCGCGGGCCTCGGCGGGCACCGTCACCTCTTCGGTGAGGCGGGCGGCGAGCCGGTCGAGCAAGGGCCAGGCATCGGCGGTGGGGTTGGACTCGGTCCAGCGCAGGGCGAGCTCGACGGCCCGGCCGAGGCGGTTGGCGGCGAGGAGCAGCTTGACCTCGGCGGGGCCGGGCTCGGGCTCTTGGAGGGCCTCGGCGAGGCCTTCGAGGAGGCGGCTGCGCTCGGGGGCGCGCAGGCCTTCGCGCAGGAAGAGGGAGATCAACCCCACCTTGAAGGAGACGAGCTGGGTCTCGGCGGAGACCTCGACGAGGCGCTGCTCGACGAGCTCGCCGCAGACCGAGGCCGCCTTTTCGGCCGACATCGCCAGGGCCGCACCCAGGAAGCGCAAGGAGGCCGGCGACCCCCAGATCGACAAGGCCTGGGCCATCGAGAGGGCGGCGTCGCTGAGGTCGTCGATGCGCAGGTTGAGCTGCTCGCGCAGGTGGGCCGGGATCACCACCCGTCCGCCGCTGCGGTCGCGCCAGGAGACCCGCTCGCCGACGCCGCGGACCCGATCGATGAGCCCCTGGCGCACCATCGCGTTGACCACCTCGACCACCGGGCCGGGGAGGCCGCCGGTGGCCTCGAAGACGCGCCGGCCGAGGGCCGCGGGGGGCTCGCGCATGCCGAGCATCGCGCCCACCAGCGTGACGACCTCGGTGGCGGAGATCGGGCCCAGCGCGATGCGGCTGGCGTCCAGGAAGGTGGCCCGGAGCGGGCCGAGGGGGCGATCGGCGTCTTCGTGGGCGGTGCCAAAGAAGGCCACGGGCAGGCCGCGGCGTACACACTGGGCGCGCAGCTCGCCCACGACGCTCAGGGTCTCGGGGCGGGCCCGATCGAGGTCGAGCAGGCAGAGGAGCAGCGGCCGGCCGTCGGCCTCGATGCGGTGCTCGAGGATGTGCAGGGCGACGGTGTACCAGGCCGGGTTGTCCTGGGGCGAGGTCGCGAGGATGGCGTAGTCGACGCTCTTGTCGGGGGCGGGCAGCCCACGGGCGGCCTGGCGGATGGCGTCGGTGAGGCCGTTGTGGCCGGCGCCGCCGCTGAAGGGCGCCTGCAGGGTGCGCCAGCCGAGCTCGGTGCCGTCGGTGGCGGCTTGAGCGACGAGCCGCTTTTTGCCTGCGCCCTCGGGCCCCACCACCAGCACCATGGCGCCGGGGCGGGCCCGGCTGAAGACGGCGCGCAGGGCGCCCAACTCGGCGCGGCGGCCGATCACCTCGGGCGCCGACAGGCCGATGGAGACGTCGAGGTTGCCGTCGCGCTCGTCGCCCAGGCCCTCCAAGGCCTCCACCACCAGCTCGGCGCTGGCGGGCCGGTCTTCGGGTTGCAGGGCCAACATGCCCATCACCAGCGCGCTGACGCTGGGGGGGACGCCGGCCGCGATCTCGCCGGGCGGCTTTAAGGGGGTGCTCTGGATGAGGTGCAGCACCTCGGCGGCGGTCTCGCCTTCAAAGGGGCGCTTGCCGGTGAGCAGGCGGTAGAACAGTACGCCCAGCGAGTAGATGTCGGCCCGGGCGTCCATCGCGCCCCCAGAGAGCTGCTCGGGGCTGGCGTAGGCGTGGGTGCCCACGAATTCGCCCGGCCGCGTGATCTCCTCGCTGCGGTCGTCGAGCATCACGGTGCCGAAGTCGACCAGCTTGATGCCGCCGTCGCGCCCCACCAGCACGTTCGCGCTCTTCAGATCGCGGTGCAGCATGTTGTGGCGGTGCAGGTAGGCCAGGGCCTCGGCCACCCCGCGCACCATGCGGATCACCTGGCTGGTGCGCCGCGGCGTGCCCGGCCGGCCGCAGCTCTTGGCGTAGACCTGGGCCGGCACCCCGTCGAGCAGCTCCATCAGCACGTAGGGCCGCCGATCTTCGGCGAGCCCGTAGCGGAAGACCCGCACGATGTTGGGGTGGTGGATGCGCGAGAGCACGAGGTACTCGCGATCAAAGCGCGGCCCGGCGAGGCCCTTCTGGGTCAGCAGCTTGAGCGCGTAGCGCTGGCTGCTGGCCGGGTCTTCGACCTCATAGACGGAGGCCATGCCGCCGCGCGCGATGGCGCGCACAACCCGGTAGGGGCCGATCGAGGAGGGCAAGGGGGCGGGCGCAGTCTCAGACACGGAGCGAAGAATAGCGCGGCGCGGTGCCTCGGCGACAGGGGGGCTCCAACTTGGCCCGCTGACCGGCGCCGAGATCGCCCGCGGCCCTGAACGATCGATCGCTCGGCCGCGGGCATCGGGCTGAATCAGGGGGTGCCGCTGCCCTGGAAGACGCTGAGCACGGCACCCTGGGGATCCTGGAAGATGCACATCCGACCAAAGCCCGGCACCGGGATCTCCGGCACAAGCACCCGGCCGCCCAAGGCTTCGACCTTGGCGCGGGCGGCGTCGAGATCGGCCACCGCGACGTGGGTGGACCAGTGCGGGGGCGCGCCCATCTGCTGCGGGCCGAGGTCGGCGACCATGTCGGCGCCGGCGCTGGCCAGCGCCATCTCGGGGCCCATCGGCGTGTAGGTCCAGCCCACCACGGTGCTGTAAAAGGCCTTGGCGGCCTCCAGATCGGGGGTCTGCAGCGACTCCCAGCAGAAGGTGTGCATGCCCGGCATGCCTCCCGGGGCGGCGCCCTGGTCGCTGCCCTCGAAGAGCATCACGTTGGCGCCGGTGGGGTCTTTGACCATCGAGAAGCGGCCCGTACCGGGGATGTCGGTGGGCGGAATGCAGAGCTCGCCGCCGGCCTCGGTGACGGTGACGACGGCGGCATCGAGCTCATCCACGCCCAGGTAGGAGGCCCAGAAAGGGTGGGGCGACTCCATCTGGCTCATCAGGCCGCAGACCATCTCGGGGCCGGCGGCGGCGACCCAGTACTCCATGTTCGGCATGTCCATCTTCGACCAGCTCCAGCCGAAGAGGCCGCCGTAAAAGGCCCGCGCACCCTCCAGATCGGAGGACATCAACTCCCGCCACACGAACTTGCCCTTGCTGCTTGACATCGGAACCTCCAGCGAAGCGGGTATCCAATCGGCATTGCAAGATCACGGGGATTCGGCGCGAATCGCCTTCTTTGGCGTGGCGATCGCCGGCGATGCGGCACCCCCTATCGGCCCGGGGGCCCGATCCGATCGAGAAGGTAGCGGCGGCCCACGCTGTCGCCTTGATTCGACCGCTTTTCATTGCCCTGGAGCCTCCCATGATCCGCCTCGCCCTTCTTGTCCCCGCCGCTGCCCTCTCCTCGGTCGCCCAGGCCGAGACCCTAACGGTGGGCGATGGCGCCCCCAGCTCCTTCGCCACCGTTCAGAGCGCGGTGGACGCCGCCCAGGACGGGGATGTGATCGAGATCTTCCCTGGCGAGTATGACGCGGTGACGGTGGACGGCGATCGCGTCCTGTCCCTCGTGGGCGTCGGGGGCGCCCATGAGATCGTGCTGGCTGGCCTCACCGTTCATGGGGCGGAGACGGAGCTGACGGCCCGCAGCCTGACGGTCTCTCACGGCGCCCGGGCGGTCACGGTGAACGGCGGCCTGCTGCTGGCCGAGTCCTTCCGCGTGGTGGACGCCGGAGATCCCGTGGACGGCTACGGCATCGCGGTGATCGGCAACGGCGCCCTGCGCGGCGAGCGCATCGCCGTGGAGCGCATCAGCAGCCCGCGCGGCGCCCTGGTGCTGGAGCCCGGCGCCCAGGCCAGCCTGCAGAGCGCCTACTTCACCGAGAACACCGGCGAGCAGAGCGGCGCCATCTGGATGGAAGGCGCGCAGCTCGATGTGCAGCAAGCCTGGATGGGGGCCAACGCCGCTCTCCGTCAGGGCGGCGCCATCACCGCCATGGGCGGCTCGGTCACCCTGGTCGACGCCATCTTCGAGGAGAACCTCGCCGACGACGGCGGCGCCCTGTACTTCGGCGCCGGGGCGGCGGTGGAGGTGCGCGACAGCACCTTCTCGAAGAACGTGGCCCGCCGCGGCGGCCACATCACGCTGGCCAACGGCGCCCTCGACATGCTGCGCGCCAGCCTGATCGGCGGTGAGGCCCTCCGCGGGGGCGCCCTCTACGTCGGCGCGGGCACCGCCGACCTGCAGAACCTCGCCATCACGGGCTCGGAGGGCGTGGCCGACGGCGGCGCCATCTACCAGGCCGGCGGGGCGGTGCAGCTCGCCTACAGCGTGGCCTACGGCAACGGCGGCGCCGCCGCCTACACCGCGACCGCGGGCGAGGCGGCGGTGCGCTCCAGCCTCTTCGTCGCCAACAGCGGCGCCTCCTTCCGGGCCGACGGCGCCGCGGTGATCGACGTCGACCGCAGCCTGCTCTACGGCGTGGGCGCCGTCGAGGTGATGCCGGCCTCCATCCGCGCCACCCAGCGGGTGCTCTCGGCCGACCCGCGCTTCGTCGACCCCCTGCGCGGCGACTTCACCCTCGGCGGTCGCTCCCCGGCCATCGACGCCGGCGCCGCCGATGAGTACGATCCCGACCACACCCTCGCCGACATCGGCCTCTTCGGCGGCCCCCTGGCCGAAGCCCTGGCCGACGCCGACCACGACGGCTTTGTGGTGGGTCGCGACTGTGACGACGCCGACGCCAGCCGCAACGAGTCGGCCGCCGACGCCTGGTACGACGGCGTGGACGGCAACTGCGACGGCGCCAACGACTTCGACCAGGACGGGGACGGCCACGCGGCCGTGGAGTTCGGCGGCCGGGACTGTGTCGACACCGACGAGGCCATCTCGCCCGATATGGCCGAGCAGGACGGCGACGGCATCGACAGCGACTGTGATGGAACCCTGGCGATTGACGCCGACCGCGACGGCTGGCCCGCCACCCTGGACTGCGACGACGCCAACGCCGGGGTGAGCCCCACCGGCGACGAGGTCTGGTACGACGGCGTGGACAGTGACTGCGATGGCTGGAGCGACTTCGACGCCGATCGCGACGGCTACACCGCCGTCCAGCACGGCGGCGCCGACTGCGACGACTACAACGTCGAGATCGGCCCCGAGCGCGAAGATGTGATCGGCGACGGCATTGACCAGGACTGTTCGGGCGCCGATGCCCAGGCCAGCTCCACCGAGGCGGGCGGCGAAGGCGAGGAGGAGATCGAAGGCATCGTCGCCGAAGCCCCGGTCGCGGCGGTCGAGGCCGACAAGGGTGGCTGCAGCACCGCCGGCGGCGCGCCGATGGGCCTCTTTGCCGGCCTCCTTGCGGGGCTCAGCCTCTTCTTCCGGCGCCAGGGCCGCTAGTCACCAGGAGAGCGCGTAGCGATCGGCCTCTTCGGGGTATAGCATCCCCACCCAGTCCGCCGCCCGCCCGAC
>Ga0164294_10003245_pt1 | contig 14503 bp, 12 predicted proteins | sample GEODES005metaG_FD_111479 | JGI IMG/M metagenome (GOLD analysis project Ga0164294, IMG submission 111479) | Oligotrophic lake water microbial communities from Sparkling Lake, Wisconsin, USA - GEODES005 metaG | ecosystem: Environmental > Aquatic > Freshwater > Lake | place: USA: Sparkling Lake...
GATCTGTTAGTAGTTTGTATTCAACCCCGTTAGATTGCAACACAGCTTCTATTTGATTGTTGGTAAAACTAGGGCCTGTATAGGCCGAATAAATAGGCTCTTGTCGCTTACCTCCTAACAAGTGATGATTGGCATAAAAAGCCGCACCCATAGAAATACCAGCATCATGCCCAGCACTTGGAATATATACCTTTTTAAAAGGGGTATTGGATAGTATTTTACCATTAGCCACACTATTTTGAGCTACCCCACCTGCAAGGCATAAATAAGGCTGTTTAGTTTTATGGTGTAGTTCTGTAATTACATGAAAAATCACCTGCTCTGTTACTGCTTGTATAGATGCAGCTATATCTTTATGAAACTGCGTGATAGGTTCTGAATCAGCTCTATTAGGGCCTAATAGCTCAACTAATTTGTTGTTATACAGTATTGGTATAATTGGCTGGAATGTGTCTGAATAAGTCACATACCCTTGGTGTGGTGAACGTAAGTAATGGGTGTTTAATTTAAACCAACCATCGTTTGAAGGAAACAACACTTTAGAAAGCACATCTTTATAAACAGGCTTACCATAAGGTGCTAAACCCATTACCTTGTATTCATCTCCATAGTGCATAAAACCCAAGTACTGAGTTAGCGCCGAATAAAATATACCTATACTATTAGGGAAATTCACAGAATCTAATATGTGTATTTTAGTATCCCTACCTACCCCTCGCATGGCGGTCGAAAAATCTCCTGAACCATCTAAAGACAACAAGGCAGCCTCATAAAAAGGAGATGGATAAAAGGCAGAAGCTAAATGACTTCGGTGATGTTCAATATTATGAATTACAAATTTTGGGTTAGCACATTTAAAATGAGCCGTTAAAACCTTATCAATGCTTTTTACATCCTTAGCATTAATGAACCTATCATAAAAGTACTTTTTAAGTAATTGGCTAGGTGCTTTTACAAAAAAGGTCATCTTTTCCTTAAACTTAGCATTAGGGTCTCGACCTATTACTAAGTGATCGATATCATTTAAAGAGAGGCCAGCTTGTTGTAAACAATATTCTAAAGCATGTAAGGGAAAACCAGAATAATGCTTAATACGAGTAAAACGTTCCTCTTCGACAGCCGCCACTAGCTTACCATCTATTAACAAAGAAGCAGACGCATCTGCATGGTGGGCATTTAAACCTAGAATAATCAAAATAAAAAATTAATGAATGGAAAAATATTGCTAAAATTGAAAGTATATGAACTGACTAATAGGACGTAAAAAAGTAAATACAAAAATTATGATTATAGTATACTTAACAGTATGAAAAATAAAACTTAACCATTTTAATTTATTCAATTTAGGTTCAACATAAGTATTTAAATAATATGTAATCACCATTATCAACAATAAAAGTGCTGTTATCAAATAATTATTTTCACGCATTGTGTAAAATAAATAGTTTCTAGGATTAAGTATTTTTTGAAACATAATGAATGTCTCCTGTAAATTATTTGCCCTAAAAGGTATCCAACTCAACATAGCAAATAATAAAGTTATTAGCCATGTAACTATGTTAAAATCAAAAATCTTATACCTTTTTCTAATAGGCTTTAGTTTTCTCTCTAAATAAATAAATGATGCATGATAAAGCCCCCATATAACAAAAGTCCAATTTGCTCCATGCCAAAATCCCATAATTGCCCAAGTCAGAAATAAAGCTTTTGTTTTTGAATTCTTATTATCAGGTTTATCTAAACCTTCTCCAATCCCAACTTTACCAGATGTTTCTGTAACTTTTACTCCAGCTAAAGGCAAGTACAAATAATCACGAATCCAAGAAGAAAGAGAAATATGCCATCGTTTCCAAAAATCTTTGAAAGAGGTTGCTAAATAAGGAAAATTGAAGTTTTCAGGAATTGTAATGCCCATTAGCTTAGCTGAACCTATTGCAATATGACTATATGCAGAAAAATCAAAATAAATTTGAAACCCAAAAAGAAATGCCATCGTCCAAACATCAATAGCCGAAAGCGTATTTGAATCTAAGGCAAATGCTTCATCAACTAATGGACTAATATTATCAGCCAACATAACTTTTAAAAACAACCCATATAAAATTCGTTTTAGGCCCTCAGCTATAAATTCAGACTGAAATAAAGGGCGGTAATTTAATTGATTTAGCAATTCTGAAGCTCTTTGAATTGGACCAGCAACTAGTTTTGGAAAAAATGTTACAAATAAACCATAGTTTAAGAAACTTCTTTCCGCCTTTATTAAACCCCTGTAGACATCAATAGTATAACTGATAGTCTCAAAAGTATAGAAACTTATACCAAAAGGTAACAATACTTTAAAAAGAGGTAGATTAAAGTCTACTCCTAAAATGTTAGATAAAGCGTTAACATTCTCAGTAAAAAAGAAGAGATATTTAAAATAAATCAGCAAACCTAAATTAACAAACAAAGTAATTGCTAATAATCTTTTTCGTTTTTTTATATTAGATATCGGGGTTTGCTCAATCTGAATTGCTGTAAAATAATCAGTTAATGCTGATACAAACATCACACTCAAATATTCCCATCGCCAAAAACCATAAAATATACAACTAGCAAAAAGGAGCATCCACATTTTATATTTCTTAGGTAGCAACCAATAAGCTGTTACTACAAGAATTAGAAATATTATAAAGGTTAAAGAATTAAATATCATACTCTATTTTATATAACTTAAACGTTTGTAAATAGAATCGGCTAAAATTTGGTGGCCTTCATATTTAAAGTGCATATAATCAAGTTCACGTTTATCCAAAAGGTTAGTTGATTCTTTATAGCCCCACATATTACCTGGAATTATATTATCAAAATCTGCGAAATAACAGTCATAACCATTATTAATACATATAGATTTTATATCATTTTTTAATTTATTATACTCCTCTAAATGATAAGGAAGAGAAACATCGCTTCGTATTGGGGGAATATATATGAATACCTTTACCCCCTCTTTTTTGCATTTATTCAATAAAAAAAGTAAGGCATCCATATTATCACTATATTTTTTTAAGATCATTTCCCTGACAGTATTAGCTTTTATTCCAAATACTGTATTTCTTAATTTATATAACCAAACAAAAAAATTACCCCGGACATTTTCTCTGTAATTCCATGATTGCACATTATCATTAAAATAAACATTAAGATTATTCTCAACTCGTTCTTGCACAGTTTGACATAACTCGAGATTATTTTTAGGAAGAATTGCCTGTGACCAATAAGAACGTAAATTTTTATTTATTTTTTTTACTATAAAAGAAGAAGAGTCAGCAATTAAAAATCTTTCATTGATCAAATTAGGATAAAAGACATCTCTAATTCCATCTTCTCTTAAATCATCAAAAAACAAAGGTAAAACAAGGGTTTTGATATGAATTTTATTCCTCCAATATAAATAGGACAATAAAAGTTCTTGTAGATTTGCATTAGGAATACTCTGACAAAAGACACTTGAATGAGAGGAATTTAATGAATCGTCTATAATTTGTATAAAATTAATTTGATCTTTCTTAATTTGATTAATTGAATGTGTTTGAGAATTACCAAGAAATAATACTGTTTTAGACTTTCCGCTGTTTTTGTAAGTATTAATAAATTTAGGTTCTTCATTGTCATCAATTCTTGAAATATGAATTGGTTCGTTAAAGCTATTTTTTGCAAAATAAGAAGACGTTTCAGTTCCCAAGGCAAGGTCTTCAAACTTAGTATTTCCAGAGAATCCAAATTGGATAATTGAAAAAGCGAATAAAAAAGCTAAAAGGAGTTGTAGTATTCGTTTGTTGATTTTCACTTTAAATCAAATTAAATAATTCGTTGTATTCCTTTTTAAAATCGTGGCGATTGTAGAAATCAATCGAGAACGCATGAGCAGCTTTACTTGATAAAGCATAGGCATCATTATCCACATGGTATAAGTTAATTATGGTCTCTTTTAAATCATCGGTATCAATACCCTGATCATCGTTATTGATAATCCAACCCGGAGGATTTGCAGACTCGTTAAATTTCCATGGAGTTTTATCAGTAATAATAACAGGTGTTCCCACACTTAAGGATTCGTATATACTATGGCCAAAGTTCTCCCCTTTAGTAAGCAATACAAAGGCGTCATATTTTGCTAAAATGGATTGAGACTCGGATGGGTTAGCGTGGCCTAAATAATTAAAGGTTACTTGGGAGTGATTAGAATTTATCTCTTGTAAACACTCCTCCCAATAGGTCTGGTCTTTAATGGAGCCATAAATGTCAAGTGAGATGGGTAGATTGAGGGATTTAAGGGTTTGAATTAAAGTCAAAAGCCCTTTATTTTCAACTATCAAACCATAGTATACCAATGATAAACAACTTGAATCTTTAACAATACTCTTTGCAGCTTTATAAGGACTTACAGGTATGTTTGAAATAACTTTAATATTAGATTTATTTCCAAATACACTTTTAATTTCAGAAGCTTCTTGCTCTGTAGTAGCATGCCATTTAACATTTTTAAAAAAGAAAATAAATTTAAGAACAAATAAATACAAACTCTTTTGAAACCATTTTTGTTTTAAGAGAGGTTTTTGAAGCATCCCTCTTGGCGCAACTATTAATTTATTAGACATAATAATAGGTATCAAATTTAAAGATGGCTTAAAAAGGCCATTGATATAAACTGTATGAGTCCGTTTTATTGTATTAAATAAGGTGATTAGACCTTTTAATGTAGTAGAAATATAAAGAGTATTACTTCCAGTTTTAGGCTCCATTTGAACAATATCTGATTTAATACCCTCGGGTAAAAAATTTCCTTTATAACCTTTATTAGAAGTTAATAAAGTAATATTGAAAATTGGTTTTAGCAATGATAAAATATTTTCAATTGATCTGACTGGGCCACCAGCATCAGAGAAAGGGTGAAAATATTCGGTAATGATATAAAGCATTCTAAAAAACTAATTGATAAGATTCCATCTAAACTTATTTCTTGTATACCACACTAATGAACCATAGACTAAAATACCTTTAGATAAATGGTTAATGGTTGTTTGTAATTCACAATCCGGCCTTACTGCATAATTTAACAAAGGGAATATTAATAACACATAAATAGGAGATATCTTAGTCCACCCTTCTACTAGTTTAAAAGTAAGCGCAAAAATTAAACCCAAAACAAAACCAAAAATATATACACCGGCCGCCCCATAGGCAATATAGCCATCTGCAAAAATACCTAACCCCATTGATGTACCAGAATTGATAGTATGACCTGAAAAGGCATTAAAAATTTCTTTATCTCCGGATTTTATTTTATCAGGTGCTAAAAATCGAGGTAAAAGTGAAGCCTCTAAATATTTAAATACAACTGCAAGCCCTTGAAAGTTTTTATTGCGGTCCATATTATCTACCGTACTAGCAAATATCCATGCTTGATTAGACCGAGTAAGACTCCCTAGTAAATTTTCTTCACCCAAAATAATGTCTGTTTTTGCTTTAGAATAACCTACTTCACTTGCTGTAGCTATACTTGCCTCTTTTTCGCCGAACCATACTTCTTGCCTATATGATTGTTTAATACTTTGGATAAAAAGTATTAAAACAATAGTAGAAAATATACCAACTAACTTTACTTTAAAAGTAGGTTTTTTGACATAAATAAAAAATATACCAAAGAACAAAATCCACATAATTGCATCATGATACATTCCTGATAAAAATGATTTGTATAAAATAAAAAGTAGTGTAATAGCAGGCCAAACTATATTTTTTTGTGGATTTAATGCAAATAATGAAAATGAAGCTACATATTGAATTAAAGAAAAAAGATACATAACAAAAGCTAAATCCCCAGGCAAGAAAGAAGTAAGTAGAGAAGATAAAATAGCTAAAATTGTAAGCTTTTTAAGTACTTTTTCATTAATAATTGTAGAAATATTTATAAAACTAAAATCTGGACTAAACAAATTCGTTTTAATACTAAATAATCCTACATAAAATAAAACAAAGCCAGGAATTGCTAAATTGAAATAGGCTTCAGGACTAATTTTTAAATTATATGCAGTAATCTTATCTCCTAATAAAAAAGAAATACTAGGCGATAATAAATAATTTAAAGCATATAATAATAGCGTAAACTCCCTAAAAGCAAATGTATAATTAGAAATAAATATGAAACGAATAAAGATGACTAAAAAAAAAGATAAAGAAAAAGAAAAATAAAATTCATTTGTAATTAAAAAAGAAAATATAAATAATGTAAAAAAATACTTAAGATTTATCATTTAATGAATATTTAAAATATTATTTTTAGTGTTGATAAATATGAAATATTAGGGAGAATTAAAAAAATTAACGACTAGTATTTTTAATTGCTAATTATGTTAAAAATTTTTGCTATTTGAATATCATAGTTCAACTCATTTTTAATCACTCGCTCTGTTCCTTTTTGAGTTAATACTTCTAAATGATAAATATTCGAAGAATAATGCTTAAGTTTTGTAATTAATTCATTGATATCATAAAATTTCAAACACTCTTCATTTGTAAAAAAAGAATTGATTTCATTATTTTCCTCGGTAACCAGGCAAGTTCCACAAGCTGGAATTTCAAATGTTCGGGTTGTATGTAATTCAGGAAATCTTTTTGAAAGTAAACCTAAAGCAAACCTAGACTGCGATAAAGCCTTAGCATAATTCTCATTTAAGATTTTTTTACCAAGGAATTTAATTTGGTTTTTTCTATTTTTTTGCTTTCTCAAGAATTTAGACCAACCAAATCCTCCTAAAACAACGCTAAAACCAGATAATAAGAGTCTATCGATAATCTCTCCACGATATGGCTCATAAAGACCGATAAATATGATTGAATTTGACTTATTTGAAAAATCAGTTCTAGGAAAATGAATTTTTGCATCATACCCTTGTGATTGGAGTATGACTCTATTTTGAGGTACATATTTATGATACTCAACTAATTCGAATGATTTAGTAGTTATCAAAATAGTGTACAAATTAATCCCTCTGATAAAGTGCCTAGATTTATTCTCAAAAAATGCTGTATCAGGTGTATAATGAATGAGTGTATTTGTACGGGCTTTTAATTTCTTTAGCAGACTTGGGTATATAAATACCCCTTTATCAATCCAAATGAAATCGAAGTAGTTTTTATCTCCTATTAAATAATTATTTATTACCCGATTAATTTTAAAAATTAATGGACCCAAATATAACCTCCAAGCTATACTTCTGAAAATTCTATTTTCCTTTGATATAAGTAGTGAAATGTTTATAAGCTGGGCTTTACCACCAGTCAATTCATTAATAACTTCGAATCGCTTTCGAGAAGTGGAGCCATATTCACATTGACCAATATATAGAAATTTACTCAAAATAATATTCTGTCTATTTGATTTGTATATTTCTGTATTGAAAAATATTCTAAAGCCAACTTTCTTGAAATTTCAAGCTTATGATAATCAAAAGTCATTTCCTGTTTTGAAAAACTTCTTAATAAATCTGCTAGGTCTTCTTTTGCAAATACATATGGGTAGTTAATTTGATTCGCTATCTCTGCGATACCACCCTTTTTTATACCAATAAAAGGTATCCCGAAATCAAAACTTTCAAAAAATATTCTTCCCAAAGGTTCGTATTCATTGACGTGTAACAAAATATCAATGGAAGAATACATTTGATGCTTATCATTTATAAAACCATGTAAATGTACATTTTTTAAAGAAATTAGGTTTTGAAAATTGTAAGATTTTTCATACTCCTTATCTACATCACCATAGAAGTGTAATTCTATTTTTGAGCCGCACTTTTGCAGAAACTCTTGTGTAAAAAGGTCAATACCTTTGGAAGATGTAATCCTACCTATAATTCCAATTTTGCAATTACCATAAGGCAATGGTTGGAATAATCTTGATTCACTGAAATGAAAGCCATCATAAATAAGCCAACTTGACAAATTCAGAGACTTTTGTATAGTTTGAGAAATTGCTATAAATTGTAAATTCTTTAAGGATATATTAATACTATTAGTATCCTCTAATATTCTAATATGAACAACAAAATTTACTTTTGAGAACAACTTCGCAAGAAGTACGATATATCTAATATGGCCAGCCTCGTTGCAATAAATAAATTTTATTTTATTTAATAAAAGTCTGAAAAAAACTAAAAAATAAAGCACTTTTACATTTACAAAATCATTAATTATGAAATTATTATCCTCTAATTTTTTCTTGAAAGGACTATTCTTTGGAACATATATAATATCAAATTTCACCGAACTATGTTTTAGATAGTCAAAAAGAACATTTTCACTACCATATAGCTTACCAGAAGGACTTATAAGTATTCTCAACTTTGAAAAGTTTTATTATAGACGAAAATCATGACCATCATTGCAGCTATACCCCTCAATTCAGTTATTAATCTATTTTCTATCATGATGTAAAAAGCTTAATAATTCCTTTGTGGCGTATTCTGCTGTGAAATTTATATTTAAATGTACATCTTCGTGGGAATATAAATAGTCCTTTGTAGACTTTTCAATATTTAAAAAATCAATCATCACTACTTTAGGATTTTCATTAGAAGCATATTCATAACAGCCCAGCATCTCTTTTGGGAACCAAACGTCTAATCCACATGCCAAGTATTCAAAAAGTTTATTTGGTGCATTGTAAATAAAGTTGGTTGTATTCCCCTTATATAATATAAGACCTACTTCTTTTTCACTTAATACTTGTGGGATATCATTATAATTAATAGGGCCACTAAACTTTATATTTTGAGATTTAAGATCATAAATCAATTTGTTTAAAGCATACGGAAAATGCAATGAAAAAATTTCTAAATTATACTTATTTGGATGATTATTAACGAATTGAATGATTTCTAAAATATAGGTATCTTCAATACTTATAGCACCAATATATACAAAACGAATAGGTTGATTTTCAGATTTAGATCTCGAAGTAAATTTATTTTCTTTATAAGTCCAATTTAACAAAGGATAATTGGGCATAATATGACAAACCCCCTCTGTGATACATTTGTTGTAATCTTTAAAAAACTCTAAGCGTTTGTTATTCGTATGTGATATCCAATCAAATTTTGAGTAGTTTTTTAATTCTAGAAAGTGATTCCATTTCACTAATAGCATTCCTGTTTGAAACTCTTTAGGCGTGGTATATTCATGATAATGTACCATCAGGTTAATATTTCTCCATAGCAATTTATAAGCAATAGCGGGAAACGCAGAGATAGTCTCAAAATAAAGTACTTTGGAGGGCCTTAAACTAATCAATTTGGAAAAGGACGATATATAGAAATTTAAGTATTTAAAAAAACGGATTATCCTACTTAAAGAGTGAACATTTTTTCGTAAAATTTTAAGAGAGTCAGAATTTAGGTTAAATTCATTTAGTTTAGATTGAGTTGTACTAATAATTAAAAACTCTTTTTGAATATCTGAATTAAATAAAACTGATAATAAATTTTGAATAGGTGGATAATATTCTATCGGTTGAAAGTGAATGATAACTACTTTTTCTCTATGCTTCATTTATAATTAAATTAAGTTGATTGAAATATGAACTGATTTCATTTGAGATTTGAATCGTACTTTTCCCATATGAAAATATTGTATCAGAGAAAATTGAATTCAATTGCTCATTACCAAATTTTTGCGAAGGCATTTTTACCAATTGATTATCTAAATAATTACTTACATAATTCGACACTATTGGCTTACTGTAAGCCAAATATTCCATCATCTTATGATAATTGGTACCCTTACTTTGATCTTTAGCTACATCATAACAAATTAGAAATACGTCCATACGGCCTAATTCATTTGCAAGTTTTTCAGGCGTTAACATGCCGTGTAAAATGACATTAGGGGCTTGAATTAGGGCTTCTATAAAAGTATTGGTTTCTTTATCCATAGCGCCTCCTAAGTTTGAGTTTTTTGATTCGTAAGTTCCAAAGCATTCAAACAAAATATCCGGGTAAGACCTTATAATATTAAGCAAAACAGGCCTATCAATATCCGGTCTAAGGAAATTTCCAGACATCCCAATTCTAAATTTGTCATCAATTTTAGTAAATGGTATTTTCCCTGCTTCAATAAAACATTCAGCAACCCCGTGGCTCACCAATAGCTTTTTGTGTTTATTGGGATATTGATCCAATATTTCTTGTGCAACCGACACTAGTAAATCAGCTGATTCTGCGGCTTTAACAGCATCTTTATTTGGCGGCCAATCTGCAGCAAAAAAAATTTTTCGGTTAGCGTTAAAATACTTTAAGGGAATAGCGTCTGTCAGATCAAAAGACCATACCAAATCAAAACGGCCTATTCTTTTTTCCATTTTTTGAATATGGCGCTTCATGAAAAAATCAAAAAAAATTTTTGAATGAAATTTCAAATTATAGGGGGCCAAAATGGTATGTGAAAGTACTTTTAGATTAGGATTTACTTCTTTTTGGGTAAAGCTAGTTGAACCAATTTTCCAGGTGGGTTCTATTGGTTCTAAAAAATAGACCTCATGACCAAGCTTAGCAAGTTCAATAGCGTAATGGTGCTTAGTGACACGCATGATTCCCCAGTGCTGAGGCGAAATAATCAATATACGCATTTTAGTGTCTTGCATAAAAAGCTTGAATGGTATTTGCAATTTGTGTTATTTGAGCCTCAGTGAGTTCAGGATACATAGGTAAGGAAAGGATTTCTTTGCTTACTTTTTCAGCAATCGGATAAGCGCTTGCTGAGTAACCTTGTTTTTGATAAGCTGGTAACAATGGTAGTGGCGTCGGGTAATGAATTACAGTTTCAATGCCATTTTCTTGCAAGAACGCTTTTAACTCATCACGATGCTGGCAACGGATCACATATAAATGATAAGTATGTTCGGTATTAGGTCGCTCTGTTGGCATAATGATTTGTGGGATATCTTTTAGTGCCTTATTGTAAAGTGCCGCGTTTTTTCTTCTCTTGTCTGTCCAAGATTTGAGATGTGGAAGTTTAACTCCTAAAATTGCAGCTTGCAAACCATCCATGCGGCTATTGATTCCCTCTATTTGATGTTGGTGTTTCACCAGCGCCCCATGATTGGCAAACATTCGGCATTTATCTGCCAAATATGAATCATTGGTAGTGATGCAACCAGCATCACCATAGGCACCTAGGTTTTTACCTGGATAAAAACTAAAAGATCCAGCAATACCATTAGTTCCGGCTATTTTGTGGTTAAAGCTAGATAGATGTGCCTGTGCACAGTCTTCTATAAGGTAGATATTGTGTTTATTACAAAATGCTTGTATAGGGTCTAAATCAATGTACTGCCCCTGTAAATGAACGGCAATAATTGCTTTTGTTTTTGGTGTCAAGCTCTTTTCTAGAAGTGATGCATCCATAGACATAAACTGCTCTTCAATATCTATAAAAACTGGTTTTGCTCCTGTTTGGCTAATGGTTTCTGAACTAGAGATCCAGGAGTTGGCCACCGTCATAACTTCATCGCCGGGGCCAATACCTAATGATTTCATGATGATATACATAGAGTCTGTTCCGTTTGCACAAGCAATAACATGATTAACTCCAATTACTTGAGCAAAATCGGATTCAAATTGCTTCACATATTTACCACCAATGAAAGCCGTTTGACTAATTACCTCTGCAATAACTAAATCTATATCAAACTTTATACTTCTGTACTGTGCACCTAAGTCTACAAATGGGATTTTTTCCACTACAATATTCTTATTTTTTTTGCAGGGTTACCTGCGTAAATTCCTTTTTCAATGATGTCTTTAGTAACCACACTCCCAGCACCAATAACTACTCCGTCGCAAATTTGAACAGGTAATATGGTAGCGTTGGATCCAATACTCACGTTATTGCCGATATGTGTCTGTTTCCATTTTGCTTGGTAGCCACCAGCAGGCCCTCCATCTGAGAATCTATCATTAATAAACATAACACCATGTCCAATAAAACAATCATTGCCAATAGTAACAAGTTCACAAATAAATGTATGCGATTGTATTTTGCAGCGCTCCCCAATCTGAACTGACTTTTGAATCTCACAAAATGGTCCTACAAATGAATTATTACCTATTTTACATTCATAGATGTTGCAGGGTTCAACTACCTTTACGCCATCGCCAAATTGTACGTCGCGTATTTGCGATTTATGAAACTTAACTTGACTCATTTTTGCGCTGACTTATAAATTTTTTGGATGATTTCTACGGTCTTCATCCCCTCAAATGAACTTGTTGTAATTGGAGCATTTTGCGTCAAAACTTGAATGAGGTTGTCGTAAACTTTGTCATGATTGCTCATTGAGCCAGTGTAGTTGCCGTAGTTATTAGCTTTATTGCCTTCTGGTAAGTTTTCAATCTTATAATCTTCAATATTTTGGTATTCGAGCTCATTGAGGTATTGGCCGCCAATTTTAACAGTGCCCTTTTCGCCAAAAATGGTCAAAGAACCTTCCATGTTTTTTTGAAAACTATTCACTGTATAATTGATGGTGCCAATTGCGCCGTTCGTGAACTTTAAGATAACCACTCCAGTATCTTCAAATTCGATAATTCCTTGGTGTGCAAAATTGCCCATCATTGCTGCAACCTCTTCTACATCACCAATAATCCAATAAAGTAAATCCACAAAATGACTAAATTGAGTATATAATGTACCTCCGTCAAGTTCTTTGGTTCCTTTCCAAGAATTAGCATAATAATCTGAATTCCTATTCCAAAAGCAACTTAACTGAATACTCAACACTTTACCAAGCTTACCTGCATCAAGAGCTTCTTTAACAGCAGCAACTGGAGGATTGTATCTATTTTGTTTAATTGCAAACAATCGCTTATTAGAACGTTCAGCTGATTGAATCATCTCTCCACATTCTTGAACCGTGAGCCCCATGGGTTTTTCACAAAGCACATGATATCCCGCCCTTAGCGCCTCTATAGAATGAATGGCATGTAAACCATTGGGAGTACAAATAGCAACAACATCAATTGCTGTTTCTTTTTTGAGCATTTCTGAAAAATCATTGTATGCTTTTGAATCATAGATACTAGCTAAGGTATTGACCTTTTCAGAATCAATATCACAAACAGCAATTAATTTGCCTCTTTTAGAAATATGTTCGGCATGACGTTGAGCAATTCGTCCACACCCTACTATAGCGAAGTTGATCATTTTCGGAATAATGTTTTAAGGGATTTTAGAAATGATATTTCATCGAAAATGCTCAAACTCATTTGATAATTTTGATGAGGGATTGGGGTTTGTTGTAGATAAGCCTGAAATCTATCAGAGGTATAACCCAATTTTTTTATCACAAACTGATAATCTTGTTCAAATAGATGTGCCGGATAAATGGGTTCTTGTAACTCAGCTAGTGCTTCATCTCTAGTAAGTTGACCAGAAAAAATCAAATTAGACAAATGTGCTTTTCGCTTGTCTACCTTAAACTTCTCTGGAAGTATATATCCTTGGTAAAAGCGAGTAAAAACAGATTCATAGTGTTTACCTCCATAATCACGCCAGTTCAATTCAGAAATGATAGTTTTCTTGGCTTCGATCTTATCGTAAGGTACAAAATTCAAAACTGGCCAAGATTTAAATGGTTTGGTGCGGGCCACTATTCTTCGTCTGATCGGATTCATTAAAGGATAAGCCTTGCGCTTAATCGTACCAAAACGATTATGAATGTCTTTTAAATTACTTGTGTTTTTACATATCCAAGCTTGGGGTAAAGTAACTTCAGTTACAACATTTCGGCCATCAATGATATGTTTAATACCTTGATTTTTACAGATCATATCTAAAGCAGAAAAAATCGCAATATCAGTAACAGCTTCAATATCAATCACATTTGCTTTAAAGTAAGACAATTGAATATCCCTGAATTCTTCCCAATCTATTACATAAGTATATAAATCAAAGCCACATTTTTCTATGATATTTTGGATGTTCTTAACAGCCAATTCGGAGTTCCAACCATTGTCAAAATGAACACACAAAACCCTAAGTCCAGCTTCTTTAGCTAAGTATGCTAAGTAAGTAGAGTCTACTCCCCCACTTACGCCTAAAATACAATCATACTTCTTGTCTTTGCCGTCAGTCTTTATTTTGGAAATGATTTGCTCATATTTCTTTTGTCCTTCCTCGCCCTTCAATACATATTCTTTTTCAGCCTCAAGGTACTCGTAATAGTAATTGCAAATTCCTTTCTCATCAAAAGTGATGTCTGGGTCAGCAATATTATCCATTACAGAAATACTGCACTGGCGGTAATTGGGATCTTCTTTACTAAATACCATTAAGAATAAAAATAATTACTAGGATACGAGATTAAGACCGCATTGTGCGGCCGTTGGTAAATAAACATACTGCTAGCCGCCATACCAGAAGCACCATTTTGAGCTGCTTCTGTAAAATCTGCAACTTTGCTAGCACC
>Ga0164294_10003246_pt1 | contig 14502 bp, 16 predicted proteins | sample GEODES005metaG_FD_111479 | JGI IMG/M metagenome (GOLD analysis project Ga0164294, IMG submission 111479) | Oligotrophic lake water microbial communities from Sparkling Lake, Wisconsin, USA - GEODES005 metaG | ecosystem: Environmental > Aquatic > Freshwater > Lake | place: USA: Sparkling Lake...
AGAAGAGGTTGCCCAAGGCGGTCTACTCTGCGCTGCTGGCCGGCAGCGAGAAAGGGCTGACCTACTCCGACAACGTCGAGGCTTTCACCGAACTCGGCTTTGCACCGCACGTCATCGGGGCCACCGAGAAGCGCGATCTGGCCACCACCGTGATGGGCCAGGACATCGCCTTGCCGGTGGTGATCTCACCGACCGGCGTGCAGGCGGTCGACCCCGACGGCGAGGTGGCCGTCGCCCGCGCCGCCGCTGCGCGCGGCACGGCAATGGGGCTGTCGTCGTTCGCCAGCAAGCCCATCGAGGACGTCATCGCCGTCAACCCCAAGACCTTCTTCCAGATCTACTGGCTTGGTGGCCGGGACGCGATCGCCGAGCGCGCGGATCGGGCCCGTGCCGCCGGTGCGGTCGGATTGATCGCGACCACCGACTGGAGTTTCTCGCACGGCCGCGACTGGGGCAGCCCGAAGATCCCGGAGAAGATGGACATCCTCACCGCGATCAAGATGTCGCCGCAGGGCCTGGTGCGCCCGGCATGGTTCCTGGACTGGGCCAAGACTTTTCGTCCGCCGTCGCTGACCGCCCCGAACCAGGGTCGCCGCGGTGAGGCCGGGCCGGCGTTCTTCGCCGCCTACGGGGAGTGGATGGGCACCCCACCGCCGACCTGGGAGGACATCGCCTGGCTGCGCGAGTACTGGGGCGGCCCGTTCATGCTCAAGGGCGTGATGCGGGTCGACGACGCCAAACGCGCCGTGGATGCCGGGGTCACCGCAATCTCGGTGTCCAACCACGGCGGCAACAACCTTGACGGCACCCCCGGCACCATCCGGGCACTGCCCGCGGTTGCGAACGCCGTCGGCGATCAGGTAGAGGTGTTGCTCGATGGCGGTATCCGCCGGGGCAGCGACGTCGTCAAGGCACTGGCATTGGGCGCCCGCGCCGTCATGATCGGCCGCGCCTACCTGTGGGGCCTGGGCGCGGCCGGACAGGCCGGCGTCGAGAACGTGATCGACATCCTGCAGAGCGGCATCGACTCCGCACTGCGCGGTCTGGGGAAGTCCTCCGTGCACGACCTCACCGCCGAAGACGTCCTGGTGCCACCGGGGTTCACCCGCGACCTCGGGACGTCCGGAACCGCTGGCCGCTGAGCGGTGAATCCCGCAGGCGCACTGGGTGATTGCACCTCCGGACAGCTTCGCGAGAACCGCACGCTCACCGTCGTGGTGCCGGTGGGATCCATCGAACAGCACGGCCCGCATCTGCCCCTGGACACCGACACCCGCATTGCAACGGCGGTGGCCGTCGAGGTGGCAGCGCACCGGTACCTGCTCGCACCCGCCGTCTGCTACGGAGCATCCGGGGAGCATCAGGACTTCGCCGGCACCATCTCGATTGGGACCGCGGCGCTGACGACGCTTCTCGTCGAGTACGGCCGTTCGGCCTGTGACTGGGCGAACAGGGTGGTGTTCGTCAACGGCCACGGCGGCAATCGCGAGGCCCTTGTCGTTGCGGCAACCCTGCTGCGCGGCGAGGGCCGCGATGTGGCGTGGTGGAGTTGCTCCGTGGGCGGTGCGGACGCCCATGCCGGGCATACCGAAACCGCACTGCTGCTGCATCTTTCACCCGAGGTGGTCCGGATGCACGAGATCGCGCCGGGCAACACCGAGTCGCTGGCCGACCTGATGCCACGGATGCGCGACGGCGGCGTCGTGGCGGTTAGCGCATCGGGCGTGCTCGGTGATCCGACAACGGCGACGCCGGCGGCGGGGGAGAGGATCTTCGCGACCATGGTCTCGGAGTGCGCGGCACGGGTTCGGCGGTGGCAACCAGGTGCAGATGGGCTGCTGGCGTGAGCGATGTGCTGATCGTCGGAGCGGGCAGCGCCGGAAGTGTGCTGGCCGAAAGGCTCACCACCGATCCGGGTTGCCGGGTGACGGTGATCGAGGCCGGTCCGGCACTGACTGACCCGGCCGTCCGCGCGCTGACCGGCGACGCGACGACGCTACCGATCGAGGCGGGCAGTCCGATCGCCGTCAGGTATCGCACCACTTTGACCGAGGATCCGTTGCGCGACGCCGACGCCGTGCGTGGTGCCTGTTTCGGAGGCTCCGGAGCGATCAACGGCGGCTACTTCTGCCGTGCGCTGCCCGCCGACTTCGACGGTCCCGCGATACCGGGGTGGTCGTGGGCACAGGTCGAGGAGCACTACCGGGCCATCGAGACCGACCTCGACTTTCCGGACCCACGCGGTGGTGGGCCGATCGTGATCAGTCGAGTGGCTGCGATGCGTGGGCCTACGTCAGCATTTGTCACCGCGGCCGGCGCCGCAGGCTTGCCGTGGCTGCCCAACCTCAACGCCGAACCAGCCGGCGACAACGCTCCGCCCGGCGTCGGCGCGGTACCCCTCAACGTCGTCGCCGGACAACGGAACGGACCGGGGACGGCCTTTCTGCAACCCGCACTGGATCGCCCCAACCTCGGCGTGCTTACCGGGGTTCGCGTCACCCGGTTGGTGGTCGTCGCCGGCCGAGTGGTGGGGGTGGCGGGCATCGGACCGGACGGGCCGATCTCGCTGGACGCCGACCGGGTGGTGCTCTCGGCCGGTGCCATCGAGTCGGCGCATCTGTTGATGGTGTCCGGGATCGGCCCGTCGGCGACACTGCGCGAACTCGGTATCCCGGTGGTGTCCGATCTTCCGGTGGGCCAGCGGTGTTGGGATCATCCGGAATGGGTGATGTCCACCGATTGGATACCCGCATCGCGGCGACCGGTGCTGGAGGTGGTGCTGCTCACCGACGACATCGAGGTGCGTCCCTATACAACGGGGTTCGGATCGCCGACGGCAAGCATCGGGGTCGGATTAATGCGACCCCGTGCCCACGGCCGGGTCTCGTTGACCTCGGCCGATCCACTGGTTCCCCCGCGCATCGAACACCGCTACGACAGCGAACCCGCCGATATCGCCGCCCTGCGGGCTGGCTGTGATCTCGTAGCCCACATCGTCAGTGGGACAACGGAACTGGGCGAGCCGATCTGGTCCACCAGCCAGCACCTGTGCGGCACCGCACCAATGGGAGTCGACGGCGATCAGTGGGCCGTCGTGGATCCGCATTGCCGGGTGCTGGGAGTGCCGGGCCTGTGGGTCGTCGACGGATCGGTGCTGCCACGCATTCCCGGCCGCGGTCCGCACGCAACCATCGCGATGATCGGACACCGCGCGGCGGAGTTTGTGCGCTGACTGCCTCGCGACGGTGCGCAAACTGCACGCTCCCAACGGCGTGTCGGCGTGCCGACACGCACGCTCGTGGCTAGTCCTTCAGCGTGACCCGGATCGGCAGGTGCTTGAGGCCGCCGACAAAGGTGGTCGCCACGAGTTCGGGCGTACCGGCAAGTTCGATCGAGGAGATCCGTGGCAGCAGTTCGGTGAAGAAACTGTTCATCTCCATTCGGGCCAGTGCGGCGCCGAGGCAGAAGTGCACGCCGTAGCCGAACGACAGGTGCTTGTTGGGATCGCGGCCGACGTCGAATCGCATCGGATCGGTGAAGACGTCCGCGTCGCGGTTGGCCGAGACGTAACTCAGCAGCACCGACTCGCCCTTGGCGATCTTCACTCCGCGTACTTCGGTGTCGGCCTGCGCGGTGCGCATGAACTCCTTGACCGGGGTCACCCAGCGGATCATCTCCTCGACCGCGGTTCCCATCAGCGACGGGTCGGCCTGCAGACGTGCCAACTCGGCGGGGTTCTGCAACAGAGCCAGCAGGCCGCCGGCGATCCCGGCGCTGGTGGTGTCGTGTCCGGCGCTGGCCACGATCACGTAGTAGGACAGCGTGTCCATGTCGCTGATCGGTTCGCCGTTGATCTTCGCGTTGGCGATCGCCGAAGCCAGGTCATCGGTCGGGTGCTCCCGGCGCGATGCGGTCAGCGCCGAGAAATACATGAAGAAGTCCAGCAGAACCGCCTGAATGTCCTCGATGCTGTTTCCGCGCTGCAACTCCGCGTCGTCGCCGCCGAACATCTCCTGAGTGAGTTTGAGCATCCGGGGGAAATCTGAGTCGGGCAGACCCAACATCGTCAGAATGATGTACAGCGGATAGTTGACCGCGATCTCCTGGGCGAAGTCGAGTTCCGGGCCCTTCTCCGCCATCGTGTCGACCCAGATCTTGGACAGCTCGTCGCAACGGGCCTTCAATGCCCTGAGCACTTTCGGTCGGAACCAGTCCGCACCGATCTTGCGGACATCGCGGTGGTGCGGATCGTCCATGTGGATCAGGGTGCGAAGGCCGGTGCCGGCCTCGATATCGCGCAGGAATGCGTCATCGGCATCGGCGACCGCCAGCAGGGGGCGCGGAAAGTTGGTGAACAGATCGTTCTGGCGCTCGATATCCATGATGTCGGCATGCTTGGTGATCGCCCAGAACGGCCGATAGTCGCCGGTGTCCACCCAGGACACCGGCGCATGCTCCCGCAGGTGCGCGAGCGACTCGTGCAACCTGGTCTCGTCGGCGTAGGCCGCGGGTTCGGCCAACACCCGCCCGGCGGAGTCGCTGATCCGGTGGTCGGTGCCTGCGCTCATTGCATCTCCTGTGCCGAAGTTGACGGGTGTCAGATTTCCAGTGTGTCGCACCGGCAGGTCAAAGCTAGAGCATTAGGCCAAAATCTCCCCCGGCCGGTCCGCGCCGTGCCCGCGTAGGGTTGGCAACCGTGCCAACCGGTCTCGTTCGCGCCGCGACCGCACTGCTGGCGGCGGTACTCGTCGTCACCGGTTGCACCCGAGCCGCCCCGGTCGATCCGGCGGTCGTCGTCACCTCGGCCGGACCGGTACGCGGCAGCGTCGCTCCCGGCGTGCGGATCTTCGAGGGCATTCCCTACGCCGCCGCGCCGGCCGGTCCGCTGCGCTGGCAGCCGCCGGTGGCACCGGTGAGTTGGAGCGCGGTGCGAGACGTCACCAAACCAGGCCTGCGCTGCATCCAGGACACCCGGGTCGACCCCGACTACGGCCTGGCGACCAGCGAGGACTGCCTGAACCTGTCGGTCTGGAGCCCGAGTGGGGCCACCGTGGACGAGCCGCGGCCGGTGATGGTGTGGATCCACGGCGGCGGCTTCCTCAATGGCAGCTCCGACATCTACAACTCGGCCTGGCTGGCAACCCGCGGCGACATCGTCGTCGTCACCATCAACTACCGGCTGGGCGCACTGGGTTTCCTGGCCCACCCCGCGCTGGCCACCGGTGCCGGACAACCGGGCAACTACGGCCTCGCCGACCAGCAGGCGGCCCTGCGCTGGGTGCGCGACAACATCGCCGCGTTCGGCGGCGACCCCGCCAAGGTGACCATCGCCGGTGAGTCCGCCGGTGCCATCTCGGTGTGCGACCACCTTGTGGCACCGGAGTCCGACGGGCTCTTCCGGGCGGCCATCATGCAGAGCGGACCGTGCCAGGCGCAGGCCGACCTGCCCGCTGCCGAACGCATCAGCGCCGACTATGCCGCCGGGAAAGGGTGCGCCGAACCGGCGTCGGCCGGGCGGTGTCTGCGCGCGCTTCCCGTCGACCGCCTTCGCGACGGACCGCCGTACGTCAGAATCGGCGCCAACATCCTCACCGGCCCGGTCACCGGCACTGAGCGGCTGCCCTTCGCCCCGGCGACGGTGGCCGACCGCGGTCGCACCGCGGCGGTGCCGATGCTGATCGGCACCACCGCCGACGAGTTCACCCTTTTCGTGGCACTGACCTATCTGCGCGACGGAAAGCTCGCGCCGTATCGAACGCTGCTCGAGGACACCTTCGGTGCCGAGGCCCCCGCCATCGCCGCCCGCTACCCGCTGTCGAAGTACGACGGCAGCGTCGGCCTGGCATACGCCGCCACCGTGACCGACGGGGTGTTCGCCTGCCCGGTCGACACCCTGGCGACTCAGCTGGCCGACCGCGCCCCGGTGTATGCCTATGAGTTCAACGACTTCCATGCACCCGCGCCGGAACCCGTGCGCCGGACACCGTTCGCGGTGGGTGCCGGCCACGCCTTAGAACTGCGGTACCTGTTCGACATGGGTGGTGCCCCGGATCTGGACGAGGCGCAGCGGGTGCTCTCGGACCAGATGATCGCCTACTGGAGCCGCTTCGTGACTACCGGCGCACCGGACGTGCCCGGTCTACCCGAGTGGCCGCAGCTGAATCCCGAACGGCCGCAACGACTCTCGCTGACAACCGGTGGGCCGACCGTCACCGGTGACTTCGCGGCCCGCCATCAGTGCGGGTTCTGGTCGTCGCGGGGCTAGTCGGCGCGTCGCGGGGAACGGCCGGCGGCCAGATCCGGAGCCGCGCGCCCGGCGATCAACGGCAGGTCCAGATAGGTCTTGATGCCGGCCTCGGCGGCACAGACGTACGGGATGGCGCTGACGCAGTGATTGGCAGTGGCCACCACTCCGGGGTTGCGGATCAGGCCCTCGGCCACCGACTCCGGTTGCAGACCCTTGAACGTCAGCGACACGGGGGGATCGCCGGTGATCTCTACCTCGAAGCGCTCACCCTGCTCGCCGAGCGTCCACGGCGGGTCCAACTCCACCTCGCACATCAACCAGTTGACCGCGGCGGTGACCACCGGCCGATCGTCGACGATGGCCTCCCAGCGGAACCGCCGCGCCGCCACCGTGCCCGGCTCCATCGGCACGATCAACTCGTCGGATCCGGTCACGGCGACCGCCACCTCCTGGGTGGAGCGGATGCGCGGCTCGGCGTCGAACCCCAACTGGTCGGTCACCATCCGCACCGACTGCTTGAACCCGGCCTCCAGCAGCACCGCCATCGGCCCGCCCATCGCTTGCTCGGGCGTCAGGCCGAAGCCCATCACCTCCCGCACCACCATGGGGGCGTTGTAGGTGCGTAGGTCGGAGAACTCCTCGGCGCGCACATGGGTGATCGCCGACGACAGCGACGAGACCATCAGCGGGAAGCGTTCGGTGATTCCGCCCGGGTGGATTCCAGAGCCGTGCAGGGTGACGTTCCCGTCCACACAGGCCGCTTCGATGGCCGCCACCGAAGGGCTCTTTCGGTCCGGGTAAACCCAGCCGACCGGGGTGACCACGTTCTTGCCGGATTGCAGGATCCGGATGACGACCTGGTCATCGGGAAGCAGCGGCGAGTACATGACGCAGTCGGCATCGGTGGCCAGCAGTGCGTCGATGTCGGTGGTGGCGGCAACCCCGATCGGAGCTTCACCGGCTAATTCGCCGGCATCGCGGCCCTCTTTATCGGCGCTGTGTACCCAGCAGCCGACCAGTTCGAGATCGGGGTGGCGAATAACGTCCTGGATCGCGGCCTTGCCGACGCCGCCGGTGGCCCACTGAATGACTCGGTACATCGCAACTCCTCGCTAGGTGATGGCACCGTATGCCGCGGCGGCGGGCTTATCCAGGGATTTGGCCCAGGGGTGGTTCTGGGGCATACTGGGCGGGTTGCCTTGAGCCGGGTTCGCACCCCCACCGGGAGCGTGTCGCGCAAGGTGAACGACCAGCGCCAGCACTGGCGCGTCCGGTCCCCACTTCGGAGCGAGACGATTTCCGTCGCGCGTCGAGGCTGCGCGAGGGTGACACACCCGACCGCGGGGGCCGGTGGACCAGGACAGGTAAACAGCGGCGGCGAGAGCCAGCGCCGGTAACCCGGCGCGATACCAGCAGTGAAGGTGGGACAAGCGTGGCGGGACAAAAGATCCGCATCAGGCTCAAGGCCTATGACCACGAGGCTATCGACGCCTCGGCGCGCAAGATCGTGGAAACGGTCACCCGTACCGGCGCCAGCGTGGTCGGGCCCGTGCCGCTGCCGACGGAGAAGAACGTGTACTGCGTGATCCGGTCGCCGCACAAGTACAAGGACTCGCGCGAGCACTTCGAGATGCGCACCCACAAACGGCTCATCGACATCCTCGACCCGACGCCGAAGACGGTCGACGCGCTGATGCGCATCGACCTTCCGGCCAGCGTCGACGTGAACATTCAGTAGGGGTCTGCGAAAACATGGCTCACTCACGCAAAGGAATCCTGGGCACCAAACTCGGTATGACCCAGGTGTTCGACGAGAACAACCGCGTCGTCCCGGTCACCGTGGTCAAGGCCGGACCGAACGTGGTCACCCGCATCCGGACGCCGGAGCGCGACGGCTATAGCGCCGTGCAACTTGCTTACGGCGAGATCAGCCCGCGCAAGGTCAACAAGCCGGTCACCGGTCAGTACGCCGCCGCCGGTGTCAACCCGCGGCGGCACCTGGCCGAACTGCGCCTCGACGATGAGGCCGCGGCGTCCGAGTACGAGGTCGGCCAGGAACTGACGGCGGAGATCTTCGCCGACGGCAACTACGTCGACGTCACCGGCACCTCTAAGGGCAAGGGTTTCGCCGGCACGATGAAGCGCCATGGCTTCAAGGGCCAGGGCGCCTCGCACGGCGCCCAAGCGGTGCACCGGCGGCCGGGTTCGATCGGCGGATGCTCCACTCCGGGCCGGGTGTTCAAAGGCACCCGGATGTCAGGCCGGATGGGCAGCGACCGCGTCACCACGCAGAACCTTGTGGTGCACAAGGTCGATGCCGCCAATGGCGTGCTGTTGATCAAAGGTGCGATCCCCGGTCGCAACGGTGGTCTGGTGATGGTGCGCACTTCCGTCAAACGCGGTGGGGCCAATCGAGGTGACAAGTAATGACGATGAAGATCGACGTCCATACCCCGGACGGCAAGAAGAGCGGCAGCGTCGAGTTGCCGGCCGAACTGTTCGATACCGAAGCGAATATCGCGCTCATGCACCAGGTGGTGACGGCGCAACTGGCCGCGGCCCGTCAGGGAACGCACTCGACCAAGCGTCGCGGTGAGGTCTCCGGCGGCGGCCGCAAGCCGTACCGCCAGAAGGGCACCGGCCGAGCCCGTCAGGGCTCGACCCGCGCCCCGCAGTACAAGGGCGGCGGGGTCGTGCACGGCCCGAAGCCACGCGACTACAGCCAGCGCACCCCGAAGAAAATGATTGCGGCCGCGCTGCGCGGCGCCCTGAGTGACCGGGCCCGCAACGACCGGATCCACGCGGTGACCGAACTCGTCGCCGGGCAGAGCCCGTCGACCAAGAGCGCCAAGGAATTCCTGGGCACGCTGACTGAGCGCAAGAAGGTTCTGCTGGTGATCGGCCGCAGCGATCAGGTCGGCGCGCTCAGCGCACGTAACCTGCCCGGCGTGCACGTGATTTCACCGGACCAGCTCAACACCTACGACGTGCTCAATGCCGACGATGTGGTGTTCAGTGTCGAGGCGCTGAACGCCTACATCGCGCATCACGCTACGGACAAGAACGAGGCGGACAACAACGAGGAGGTATCAGCCTGATGGCAACTGTGACTGACCCCCGTGACATCATCCTGGCCCCGGTGATCTCCGAGAAGTCCTACGGGCTGATCGAGAACAACGTCTACACGTTCATTGTGCACCCGGATTCGAACAAGACCCAGATCAAGATCGCCATCGAGAAGATCTTCGCGGTCAAGGTGGACTCGGTGAACACGGCCAACCGGCAGGGCAAGCGCAAGCGCACCCGGTCCGGCTACGGCAAGCGCAAAGACACCAAGCGCGCCATCGTCACGCTGGCCGCCGGAAGCAAGCCGATCGACATCTTCGGAGCACCGGCCTAGGCCGGCGGAAAGCTTGAGGACATAGATATGGGAATCCGCAAGTACAAGCCGACGACACCCGGTCGCCGCGGTTCGAGCGTCTCTGATTTCGCCGAGATCACCCGCGCGACTCCGGAGAAGTCGCTCATCCGTCCGTTGCACAGCACCGGCGGCCGCAACGCGCACGGCCGGATCACCACCCGGCACAAGGGTGGCGGCCACAAGCGCGCCTACCGGGTGATCGATTTCCGCCGCCATGACAAAGACGGCGTGAACGCCAAGGTCGCCCACATCGAGTACGACCCGAACCGCACCGCCAACATCGCCCTGCTGCACTACCTCGACGGCGAGAAGCGCTACATCATCGCCCCGCAGGGCCTCGTCCAGGGCGCGATCGTGGAGTCGGGCCCTAATGCCGACATCAAGCCGGGCAACAACCTGCCGTTGCGCAACATCCCGTCCGGCACCGTGGTGCACGCCGTGGAATTGCGGCCCGGCGGCGGAGCCAAGCTGGCCAGGTCGGCCGGCTCGAGCATCCAGTTGCTCGGCAAGGAAGGCGCCTACGCCTCGCTGCGGATGCCGTCGGGCGAGATCCGTCGTGTCGACGTGCGCTGCCGAGCCAGCATCGGCGAGGTGGGCAACGCCGAGCAGGCCAACATCAACTGGGGCAAAGCCGGCCGCATGCGGTGGAAGGGCAAGCGCCCCACCGTCCGCGGCGTGGTGATGAACCCGGTCGACCACCCGCACGGCGGCGGCGAGGGCAAGACCTCCGGCGGACGTCACCCGGTCAGCCCGTGGGGCAAGCCCGAGGGCCGAACCCGCAAACCCAACAAGCCCAGCGACAAGCTCATCGTCCGACGCCGACGCACCGGCAAGAACAAGCGCTAGACGGCCCGGGACAGAGGGAGAAGCAGAAATGCCACGCAGCCTAAAGAAGGGTCCGTTCGTCGACGGTCACCTGCTCAAGAAGGTCGACGTCCAGAACGACAAGAACACCAAGCAGGTCATCAAGACCTGGTCGCGTCGTTCGACCATCATCCCGGACTTCATCGGTCACACCTTCGCCGTCCACGACGGCCGCAAGCACGTGCCGGTGTTCGTCACCGAGTCAATGGTCGGGCACAAACTGGGCGAATTCGCGCCCACGCGGACGTTCAAGGGTCACATCAAGGATGACCGGAAAGCGAAGCGGCGATGAGCGTTGTCACTGAATACCCCTCCGCCACCGCGGTGGCGAAATACGTGGGCATCTCGGCGAGCAAGGCGCGCCGGGTGATCAACCTGATTCGCGGCAAGTCCGTCGAAGAGGCCCTCGACATCTTGCGGTGGGCCCCGCAATCGGCCAGCGAGCCGGTCTCGAAGGTGATCGCCAGTGCCGCGGCCAACGCGCAGAACAACAGCGGCCTAGATCCGCGCAGCCTGGTGGTCGCCACCGTCTACGCCGACGAGGGGCCGACCGCTAAGCGAATCCGGCCGCGCGCGCAGGGCCGGGCCTTCCGGATCCGCAAGCGCACCAGCCACATCACCGTGATCGTGGAGAGCCGTCCGCCGCGCGACCAGCGCGCCGTGCAGTCGTCGCGGTCGCGTCGCGCCCAGGGCAGCAAGGCCGCGGCGGGCACCGGCGTCGCTCCGGCGAAGGCTCCCACCAAGAAGGCTCCGGCCAAAAAGGCTCCGGCCAAGAAGGCTCCCGCCAAGAAGGCTTCAGCCACAAAAGCGACGGCTACCAAAGCGACTGCTACAAAGGCGGCGCCCAAAAAGACTGCAGAAGCTTCAGATGAAGCGAAGGGAGGCTCGCAGTAGTGGGCCAAAAGATCAATCCCCACGGTTTCCGGCTCGGTATCACCACCGACTGGAAGTCCCGATGGTACGCCGACAAGCAGTACGCGGACTACGTCAAGGAAGACGTCGCGATTCGTCGTCTGCTGGCATCGGGTCTGGAGCGCGCCGGCATCGCCGACGTGGAGATCGAGCGCACCCGCGACCGGGTTCGCGTCGACATCCACACCGCGCGACCCGGCATCGTGATCGGCCGCCGCGGTACCGAGGCCGACCGTATCCGCACCGACCTCGAGAAGCTCACCGGCAAGCAGGTGCAGCTGAACATCCTGGAGGTCAAGAACCCGGAGTCCGTCGCCCAACTGGTGGCACAGGGCGTGGCTGAGCAACTCAGCAACCGGGTGGCGTTCCGCCGTGCGATGCGCAAAGCCATCCAGTCCGCCATGCGCCAGCCCAACGTCAAGGGCATCCGGGTGCAGTGCTCGGGCCGTCTTGGCGGCGCGGAGATGAGCCGCTCGGAGTTCTATCGCGAAGGCCGGGTGCCATTGCACACGCTGCGCGCCGACATCGACTACGGCCTCTTCGAGGCCAAGACCACCTTCGGCCGTATCGGCGTGAAGGTCTGGATCTACAAGGGCGACGTAGTCGGCGGTAAGCGCGAACTGACCGCGGTGGCACCGGCGGGCGATCGCCCACGCCGCGACCGTCCGACCGCGGGCACCCGCCCGCGTCGCAGCGGTGCTTCCGGCACCACCGCGACCAGCACCGAGGCCGGCCGGGCCGCTTCCAGCGGAGACGATGCGCCGGCCGAGGTCGTCGAGAGCGGTTCTGCCGTCGAAACGGCCGAGAGCACCACGTCGGAATCGGAGGGCTGAATCATGTTGATTCCCCGCAAGGTCAAGCACCGCAAGCAGCACCACCCGCGTCAGCGCGGCCTCGCCAGTGGTGGCACGGCGGTGACGTTCGGCGACTACGGCATTCAGGCTTTGGAGCATGCCTACATCACCAACCGGCAGATCGAGTCGGCGCGTATCGCCATCAACCGGCACATCAAGCGTGGCGGCAAGGTGTGGATCAACATCTTCCCGGACCGCCCGTTGACGAAGAAGCCGGCCGAAACCCGAATGGGCTCGGGCAAGGGTTCCCCGGAATGGTGGGTCGCCAACGTCAAGCCCGGCCGGATCCTCTTTGAACTGAGCTTTCCGGATGAGAAGATCGCGCGCGATGCATTGACTCGCGCGATCCACAAGTTGCCGATCAAGGCCCGCATCGTGACCCGAGAGGAGCACTTCTGATGGCAGTAGGCGTCAGCGCGGGTGAACTGCGCGAATCGACCGACGACGAGCTGATCACCAAGTTGCGTGAGTCCAAGGAGGAGCTGTTCAATCTGCGCTTCCAGACGGCGACCGGACAGCTCAGCAACAATCATCGGCTGCGTACCGTGAGACAAGAGATCGCGCGCATCTACACGGTGCTGCGCGAACGTGAGCTGGGTCTGGCCACCGGGCCCGGCGGTGAGGATTCCTAAATGGCAGAAACAAAAGGCTCGCAGACAAAAGGGGCCCAAACAAAAGGGTCCCAAGTAAAAGAGGCCCAAGAAAAAGGGGCCCAGCACACTGCGCCCACCGAGAAGCCGCGCGGCCGCCGCAAGACCGTGATCGGCTATGTGGTGAGCGACAAGATGGAGAAGACGATCGTCGTCGAACTCGAGTCGCGGGTGCAGCACCCCAAGTACGGCAAGATCATCCGGACCACCACCAAGGTCAAGGCCCACGACGAGGACGGCATCGCCGGTATCGGCGACCGGGTCTCGCTGATGGAGACCCGACCGCTGTCGGCGACCAAGCGCTGGCGGCTGGTGGAGATCCTCGAGCAGGCGAAGTAATCCCACGGGGGTAATGTCCACTCCCGTGGCTATCCCCTTCAAAGGAAAAATCGCCCTCGATATCCGCGATTCCGAACCCGACTGGGCGCCGTACGCGCCACCGACCGCACCGCCGGACGCGCCCAACGTGCTCTATCTGGTCTGGGACGACGTCGGCATCGCCACCTGGGACTGCTTCGGTGGGCTGGTCGACATGCCGGCCATGACGCGCATTGCCGAACGCGGCGTCCGGTTGACCCAGTTCCACACCACCGCGCTGTGCTCGCCCACCCGGGCGGCGCTGCTCACCGGTCGCAACGCGACATCGGTGGGCATGGCCGTGGTCGAGGAGTTCACCGAGGGATTCCCCGGTATCAACGGCCGTATCCCCGATGACAGCGCGCTGATCTCCGAAGTGCTTTCCGAACGCGGGTACAACACCTACTGCCTCGGCAAGTGGCACATGACCCCACTGGAGGAGTCCAGTCTGGCCGCCACCAAACGGCACTGGCCGCTTTCGCGAGGGTTCGAGCGGTTCTACGGATTCCTTGGCGGCGAAACCGACCAGTGGTATCCCGAACTGGTCTATGACAACCACCCCATCGAGGCGCCCGCCACGCCCGAGCAGGGCTATCACCTGTCGAAGGACCTCGCCGACAAGACCATCGAGTTCATCCAAGACGCCAAAGTGATCGCACCGGGCAAACCGTGGTTCTCCTACCTGTGCCCCGGCGCTGGGCATGCCCCGCACCATGTGTTCAAGGAGTGGGCCGACAAGTACGCGGGCCGCTTCGACATGGGCTACGAGCGCTACCGCGAGATCGTGCTGGCGAATCAGAAGAAACTCGGCGTGGTGCCCGCCGACACCGAACTGTCGCCGATCAACCCCTACCTCGATGTCACGGGGCCCGCCGGCCAACCCTGGCCGGACCAGGACACCGTGCGGCCGTGGGACGGATTGTCCGATGAGGAGAAGCGCCTCTTCGCCAGGATGGCCGAGGTGTTCGCCGGGTTCCTGTCCTACACCGACGACCAGATCGGCCGGGTGCTGGACTATCTGGAGAACTCCGGGCAGTTGGACAACACCATCATCGTGGTCATCTCCGACAACGGCGCCAGTGGCGAAGGCGGACCGAACGGCTCGGTCAATGAAGTCAAGTTCTTCAACGGTCTCATCGACACCGTCGCCGACAGCATGCGGTGCTACGACGAACTCGGCGGCCCGCAGACCTACAA
>Ga0164294_10003248_pt1 | contig 14501 bp, 17 predicted proteins | sample GEODES005metaG_FD_111479 | JGI IMG/M metagenome (GOLD analysis project Ga0164294, IMG submission 111479) | Oligotrophic lake water microbial communities from Sparkling Lake, Wisconsin, USA - GEODES005 metaG | ecosystem: Environmental > Aquatic > Freshwater > Lake | place: USA: Sparkling Lake...
TCACCGGCTTTGTGCGGGAGACCCTCATCGCCAGCGCCTTCGGTGCCAATGCGGTTACCGACGCCTTCCGTGTGGCTTTCCTCATCCCCAATTTATTTCGCCGATTGTTTGCCGAGGGTGCGTTCAGCCAAGCGTTTGTGCCGGTGCTGGCTGCCACCCGCGCCGAACAGGGGGATGCCGCCACGCAGGTGCTGATTGACAAAGTGGCCACCTTGCTGGCTTGGACGGTGTTGCTGACCAGTGTTTTGGGGGTGCTCGCGGCACCCGGATTGGTATGGCTGATGGCCAGTGGTTTGAAGCAGACACCGCAGGGTTTGGACACCGCTGTGGTCCTGACCCGCTACATGTTTCCCTACATCGCTTTCATGTCGATGGTGGCCTTGTCAGCCGGCATCTTGAACACCTGGCGGCGCTTTGCCGTGCCGGCGGCCACGCCCGTCTTACTGAACGTCAGCATGATCTTGGCGGCTTGGCTGGGTGCACCTTGGTTGCGCACCCAGGGGATCGAACCCATATATGCCTTGGCCGGGGGCGTCATGTTGGGCGGGGCACTCCAGCTGGCGGTACAGATTCCGGCACTCAAAAGCTTGGGCCTGTTGCCGCGCATTGCCTTGTCACCCCGTGGTATTCAAGGGGCCTGGCAAGACGGCGGGACGCGGCGCATTCTGGCCATGATGGGTCCTGCGCTGCTGGGCGTGGGTGTGGCGCAGTTGTCGCTGCTGATCAACACGCAAATCGCCTCGCATTTGACGCCGGGGAGCGTGAGTTGGATCAATTTTGCCGACCGTTTGATGGAGTTTCCCATCGCCATGCTGGGCGTGGCATTGGGGGTGGTGCTGATGCCGCAACTGTCCGCCGCCAAAGCCAGTGGCGACAGCCAGCGCTACAGCGCCATGCTCGACTGGGGCTTGCGCCTGGTGCTGGTGCTGGCCTGGCCTTGCGCCCTGGCCTTGCTGGTGTTTGCCAAACCGTTGGTCGCCGTGCTCTACCACTATGGCGCGTTCACCGCGTTTGATGTCACGCAAACTTCGGCCGCACTCACCGGCTATGGTGTGGGCGTTTTGGGTTTGGTGGCCATCAAGGTGCTGGCGCCGGGTTTTTATGCGCAAGAGGACACCCGCACGCCCGTGCGCATTGCCATCGGGGTGTTGGTGTTCACGCAAATCATGAACTTTGTCTTGGTGCCGCACTTGGCCCACGCCGCGCTCACCTTGTCGATTGGATTGGGGGCATTGGTGAATGCACTCAGTCTATTGGTGGGCTTGCGCCTGCAAGGCAAGTACCAGCCACAGCCGGGCTGGCCGCTGTTGATGGCGCAAGTGCTGGCGGCCAGTGCCGTCTTCGGCGGGCTTCTTTGGTATGCCGCCGGTTATTGGGATTGGACAGGCTTGCAGTTGCAAGCATGGGCGCGTGTGGGTTTGATGACAGGGGTAACCAGTGGCAGTGTTGTGGTGTATTTCGCGATACTGAAGGGTCTTGGTGTGGACTTGCGTGCACTTTGGCGGCACTGAAGGCATGATGAACCCATGGACTACAAACTAAAGCCCTCGGCGTTGGACTATTTCACCACTTTGGTGCAAAGCGACGACGAATTTCCTTTGCTGGAAACCGCCATCAGTTTGGCGCAAGACGAGTTTCCGGCCCTGGACATTCAGCAGGTGCTGGACGAGGTGGACGTGATGAGCGCCAAGCTCAAGCGGCGTCTCATGGCCAACGCCGAACAACTTGACAAGCTGCGCGAATTGAACCATTTTTTCTACGAAGATCTGCGTTTTGCCGGCAACGTCAACCATTACGACGATCCCCACAACAGCTACCTGAACATCGTGATGACCAAGCGCTTGGGCATTCCCATCAGCTTGGCCGTGTTGTGGCTGGAATTGGGTCAAAGCCTGGGCCTGCGCGTGCATGGTGTGAGTTTTCCGGGGCATTTTTTGGTCAAGCTTGACCTCACCTATCCGCAAGAAGGTCATGTGGTGCTCGATCCGTTCAGTGGCGAATCATTAAGTCGAGACGACCTGGCCGAACGCCTGATTCCTTGGCTGCACGGGGCCAAACCCGGCCGCCCGCAAACCATCTCCGACGACGCCTTGGCTTTCCACTTGGAACCCGCCTCCCCGCGCGACATCATTGCCCGCATGTTGCGCAATTTGCAGGTCATTTACCGCCGCCTTGACGATGACGAGCGGCTGCAAAAGGTGCAGGCGCGGCTGGCGGTGTTGTTGCCGGCCTAAGGCCTGGGCCGTCGGGATCAATTACGCCCGCAGAATCTTGTCTAAAAACGCCCGGGTTCTGGCTTGACGCTGGTCTGGCAAGCCAAAGAAATCATCTTTGCTGCAGTCTTCCACGATCTTGCCGCCCACATCCATGAAGATGACCCGGCTTGCGACTTTGCGGGCAAAGCCCATTTCATGGGTGACACAGACCATGGTCATGCCGTCATGCGCCAGGTCCATCATCACATCCAAGACTTCACCCACCATTTCCGGGTCCAGTGCAGACGTGGGTTCATCCAACAACATGACGATCGGGTCCATGCACAGCGCCCGGGCAATGGCGACCCGTTGTTGTTGCCCGCCCGAGAGTTGGCCTGGATGTTTGTCTTTATGCGCGGTGAGTCCCACGCGCGCCAGGTATTTCAAGCCTTGCGCGATGGCTTCTTCTTTGGGCCGACCGAGCACCTTTTCTTGGGCAATCGTCAGGTTGTCAGTGACTGATAAATGCGGGAACAATTCAAAATGCTGGAACACCATGCCGACCCGACTGCGCAGTTGGGGCAGATTTGTTTGGGGATCGCTGAGATTGATGCCATCAACGACGATCTCACCGTGTTGAAAAGGCTCGAGGCCATTGATGACTTTGATGAGGGTGGATTTGCCCGAACCAGATGGGCCGCAAACCACCACCACTTCACCTGGGGCGATGTGGGTGGAACAGTTGTCCAACACTTGGACTGCGCCGTACCACTTTGAAACATTGTTTAACGCAATCACCAAGGGACTCCCGTTGTAAAACGCCCGCGTGTCAACGACGAATGGCGACGCGCTTTTGAATTTGACGAACGCTTGCAGAAAGTGTCAGGCACAACACAAAGTACACCACCGCCGCGATCAGATAGGTTTCTTCAACGCGGCCGTAGATTTTGCCGGCCGTGACAAAACCTTTTAAAAGATCGTAGGCGCCAATGGCATACACCAGCGACGTGTCTTGAAACAGGATGATGGTTTGCGTGAGCAACACCGGAATCATGTTGCGAAAGGCTTGGGGCAGAACCACCAAGCGCATGTTTTGGGAATTGGTGAAACCCAAGGCCTGACCGGCATAAACCTGTCCACGTGGCACCGATTGAATTCCGGCGCGAATAATCTCACTGAAATAGGCGGCTTCAAAAGCGATGAAGGTGATGTAGGCAGACACGTCTGCACCAATTGACCGACCGATTAAAAAAGGAATCAGCAGGAAAAACCACAAGATGACCATCACCAAGGGGATGGAACGCAAGCCATTGACATACACCAGCGCCGGCCACGCCAGCCATTTTTTTCCAGACAAACGCATCAAGGCCAGCACGGTGCCCAACACAACCCCACCGATCGTGGCCACCACCGTCAGTTCCACGCTGAACAACAAACCTTTCAGTATGAAATTGGAAAAAATGTCAGCGTCGATGAATCCGGCATCAAGATTTCCCACAGTCAGGGCCCACCATTTGCAGAATCTGGAACGGCAAAGCCTGGGATTTGAATTTTCTTTTCAAAGTAGGCCATGACCCGGTTCACGCTGAAAGCCGTCACGGTATAGAGGGCCGTCACGACCAGATACACCTCCATGCCCCGTGAGGTTTCTTCTTGCACTTGCATGGCGTACATGGTGAGTTCCGCGATGGACACGGCAAAGGCCACGGAAGAATTCTTCAGCACATTCATGGTTTCACTGGTCAGGGGGGGCCACACCGTTCGCAAGGCCAAGGGGAGCAACACATAACGGTAAGACTGCCAAGTGCTGAACCCCAGCGCCAAGGCGGCATCGCGCTGACCACGCGGCAGGGCCTGTATGCCAGCACGCAGCATTTCAGCCATTCGGGCGGCTGTGAAACACCCCAAACCCAAAACCACCAGTAAAAAACTGGGAAGGGCTTGCATGGCTGGAAAGATTTTGGGCAAGACGAAGTACCACATGAATATTTGAACCAGCAGGGGAATATTTCTAAAGAGTTCCACCCCATAGCAAGACAGATGAATCAAGCCCCGATTGATGCGCTTGTCTGGTGGCAGGGTGCGCAAAATGCCCATCGCGCCGCCCAACACCAGGGCCACCAGCCAGGCGCAAAAAGCCACGGAGAATGTCCATCCCCAAGCGGCCAACAACCATTCAAGGTAGGTGCGACCGCTACCGTCATCGTCTAAAAAGAATCGCCAGTCAAGCAGCATCAGAAGTGTTTCTTATTTCTTGGCGTAGGCTTCAACCGGCTTGTCATTCAAATGGGCCCAAGCGTTTTTAGTGGATTCGCTGGCGGGCAAGTTCAGCTTGATGTTTTTCGGGGGAATGGCTTGCATGAACCATTTGTCATAGGTTTTCGCCAACTCGCCCGATTTGGCCATGCTTGCAATCGTGTCGTCGGCCAATTTCTTGAAAGCTGGATCATCTTTGCGCAGCATGATGGCAATTGGTTCCACACTCAAGACCTCGCCCACCACTTTGTAATCGGCAGGCGCCTTGGCGCTGGCAATCAAACCCGCCAAGATTTGATAATCCATCACAAAAGCATCTGCCCGGCCGGATTCCATCAGCAAGAAACTGTCCGCGTGGTCCTTGCCAAAAACCTCTTTGAAATCCATGCCGGTGGCGCGTTCATGTTTGCGCAGCCATTGAACCGAGGTGGTGCCGGTGGTGGTGGCCACGTTGCGACCGTTCAGCTGGGCGATGCCCAACACACCTGAATTGACTTTGGTGGCGATGCGCACTTCTTCCACATAGGTGGTGAACGCAAAAGCCACTTGTTTTTGACGCGCTTCATTGTTGGTGGTGGAGCCGCATTCAATGTCCACCGTGCCGTTTTGTGTCAGGGGCACCCGGTTTTGCGAAGTCACAGACAGGTACTTGATGGTCAGCTTTTTGCCGATTTGTTTTTCCAATTGGGCAATGATGCGATGGCAAATGTCAACATGGAAACCCACAAATTGGCCATCGCCCAAGGTGTAGGAGAGCGCACCGGAGGCGTCGCGCACCCCCATGGTGATTTCACCGGAGGACTTGGCCTTGGCAATGGTGTCCGTGGTCTGCGCCCCAGCACCGCCCATGCACAAGGCGGCCAACAGTCCTGCTCGAAATTTGTTCATCACGTGTCTCTCCTGAAATCATTTCAGCCTTCATTGTGATCAACAAAGGGGAAGCAAGGACTAGGCGATAACCACCGCCGCACCCGACCCCTTGTCGGCAATCACGCCTATTTGAAACACCTGCTCGCCGAGCTTGGTCAAGGTGTTGGCACAGGCTTGGGCATTGGCGGCGTCGAGTACCAACACCATGCCAATGCCGTTATTGAAAGTCCGGCACATTTCCGCCTCGTCAATACCCGCTGTGGCTTGCAACCAAGTGAAGAGTTCGGTGCGCGGCCAGCTGGCGCGCTGCAAATGCGCGGCGCAGTGCTTGGGCAGGACACGGGGAATGTTTTCGGTCAAACCGCCGCCGGTGATATGCGCCAAGGCTTTGATGGGGTGGGCTTTCAAGGCCGCCAACACCGGCTTCACATACAAGCGGGTCGGGGCCATCAGCGCCTCTTTGAAGGGCAGGCCGTCCAAGGCGGCAGGCAACTGCGCCGCGGCGCGGTCAATGCACTTGCGCACCAGGCTAAAGCCATTCGAGTGCACGCCGCTGGAGGCCAAGCCCAACACCACATCGCCGGGCTGAACGTCCTGTCCGGTCAAAATTTTGCTTTTTTCAACCACGCCCACCGCGAAGCCCGCGAGGTCGTATTCGCCGGCGGGGTACATGCCGGGCATTTCGGCGGTTTCGCCGCCAATCAGGGCGCAGCCCGATATTTCGCAGCCTTTGGCAATGCCGCCGACCACCGCCGCCGCGGTGTCCACGTCCAGCTTGCCGCAGGCGAAATAATCGAGGAAAAACAGCGGTTCGGCGCCTTGCACCAGCACGTCGTTCACGCTCATGGCCACCAGGTCGATGCCCACGGTGTCGTGCATGTTCCATTCAAACGCGAGTTTGAGCTTGGTGCCCACGCCATCCGTGCCGCTGACCAACACCGGCTCCTTGTAATTTTTAGGCACCTCGAACAACGCACCAAAACCGCCAATGCCGGCCAACACGCCATCGCGCATGGTTTTCTTGGCCAAGGGTTTGATGCGTTCAACCAAGGCGTCACCGGCGTCAATGTCAACGCCAGCGTCTTTATAGGAAAGGGGAGTGTTCATGGGGCGGGGCGCGGGGACGCCTGAAGGTCGGGTCGATAGAATGCACGGATTCTAATTGCCGGGTTTCCCGCCGCCTGATGCCCACCACCCCAGACTACCCATTCCACGCCGCTTGGTTGGCCATCACTGCCGCGTTGCTCGGTTTGCTGTGGTGGCTGGCGCCCGTGCTGACGCCCTTCTTGGTGGCGGCGGCCATGGCGTATGTCTTGTCGCCCTTGGTCGTCGTTGTGCAACAAAAGACCGGGGCTTTTTTGCCCCGATTTTTTAGTGTGCTGCTGGTGGAAACCGTATTTTTACTGGTCTTTCTGGCATTGGTCGGCTTGGTGGTGCCGGTGTTTTTCAAAGAAGCGGTGCGCATTCAAGCGCAGTTACCCACGCTCTTGGCCTTGTTGCAAACCGAATTCGCCCCTGTGTTGGCCAAGTGGGGCGTCGAGGTCAACTTTGACCAACCTTCGATCAAGTCTTTTTTCTCCACCTACCTGAGCACCATGTGGGAGAGTGGCTTGTCGGCCATGCTGACGTCGCTGCAAATCGGTGGCAGCGTGGCCTTGGCCCTGATCGGCAACCTGGTGTTGATTCCCGTGGCCCTGTTTTACTTCTTGATGGATGGTCACCATGTGCTGTCCCATGCCCGTGATTGGATTCCGGTCTCGGCCAAGGCCAGTGTCGGCGGTTTCATCGACGAGGCGGACGCGGTCTTGGGCGAGTATTTGCGCGGGCAGTTGTTGGTCATGCTGATGATGTCGGTGTATTACGTGGCGGCCCTCAGTGTGTTTGGCCTGTCGGTGGCTTGGCCCATTGGCATCTTTACCGGCTTGGCGGTTTTTGTGCCTTATGTGGGTTTTGGCATCGGTCTGTTGCTGGCCGCTTTGTCGGGTTTTTTAGAAATGGCACCCCTGCAAGCGGGGATCATGTTGGCCGTGGTGTTTGGCCTGGGACAACTGATCGAAAGCTTCATCTTGACGCCGCGCCTCATTGGCGAGCGCATCGGGCTGCATCCGCTGGCCGTGATTTTTGCATTGCTGGCGTTTGGTCAATTGCTGGGCTTTGTGGGCATCTTGATCGCCTTGCCCGCCAGTGCGGTGTTGCTGGTGGCACTGCGCCGTTTGCGAACGCGCTACTTTGCCAGTCGCTTGTATGCCGGCTGACCAAGCATGAAACAAATCGCCCTGGACATTGGCGTGTCCGTAGGCCCCAGTTTGGCCAATTTCTACCCCGGCAACAACGCCTCGGCCTTGGCCCATTTGGCTTTGTGGATGGCCGGCAGTACCCGCTCTCCTGTTCCCACGTACCTCTGGGGCGCGCACGGCTGCGGCAAAACCCATTTGTTGCAAGCGGTGGCTGAACAGATCAAAGGGCAGGGGGCCTTGGTGGGGTGGATGGACGCGGCCACCCGCCAGGCGCCCGATTTCAACCCCGCTTGGGAAGTGCTGATCATGGACGACGTGCAAGACTTCACGCCGGTGCAGCAACACGCCGCCTTCAATTGGTTTGTCAATGCCGCCACACCCAGCGCCTCAAAGCAACCCTGGGTCTTGGCGGCAGGTTTGCTGCCACCCTCCGATCTGCATTTGCGCGAGGACCTTCGCACCCGCTTGGGCTGGGGCCATGTGTTTCAGTTGGAGCTGCTGGACGATCCCCAGCGTCGGGAGGTGCTGGTGCGCCATGCGCAGGCCTTGGGCATGGCCCTGAACACCGATTTACTGGACTATTTGTTAAGCCGCTTCAGCCGCGACCTCGGTCACCTGATGGACTTGCTGCAGCGACTTGACAACTATGCGTTGCAAACCCAGCGTCCGCTGACCATTCCGCTGTTGCGGGCCATGTTGGATGAGCTTTGACGCCATGAAACTCGCGCTGTTTGACCTTGACCACACCTTGCTGCCTTTGGACTCTGATCAATCTTGGGGCGAGTTCACATTGTCTTTGGGCTGGGTGGATCCAGCGACCTTCCAAGCCCAAAACAATGGCTTTTACGCCGACTACCAAGCCGGCTGTTTGGACATCCACGCATACGTGCGTTTCTCGACCGCTGCGGTGCGCCAGCAAGGACTGGCGGCGGCCGATGCCGCCCACGACTTGTTCATGGAGCGCATCATTCGCCCGGCCATTTTGCCCGCCGCATTGGACCTGGTGGAACAGCACCGACGCCGTGGCGAACGACTGGTGATGGTGACCGCCACCAATGAATTTGTGACCCGCCCGATTGCCCGGGCGTTTGGCATGGATGTGCTGTTGGCGGTGGAACTCGAACGCGATGCCCATGGCCTTCTCACCGGTGAAATTGCTGGCGTGCCCACTTTGCGTGAAGGCAAGGTCACGCGCGTTCAGCAGTGGTTGGCCGAGCAGGGTTTGCGCTTGGAGGACGTGCAGGCCACCTTTTACAGTGACTCCATGAACGACTTGCCGCTGCTGGAACACGTGCAAGAACCGGTGGTGACCAACGGCAGCGCCGAATTGCGGCAAATCGCCTTGCAACGTGGTTGGCGTATCCTCGACCTTTTCGAGAACCCATGATTAAAAAAATAATCGATCGTTTGTTGGGCAAACCAACTGTGCCGCCCAAAGCAAGCTTTGGTAAACGCCGCGTCATCAGTGAGAAAGAGCACCGCATTGACCATGAACTGGTCGATGAGCGCGCCCTCAACGTGGTGCGCACATTGCAAGACCGCGGCTATGAGGCCTACATCGTTGGCGGCGCAGTGCGCGACTTGTTGGTTGGCTTAAAGCCGAAAGACTTTGATGTTGCCACTGATGCAACACCGGAAGAAGTGAAGGCTTGTTTTCGCCGCGCCTTCATCATTGGCCGGCGTTTTCGCATCGTGCACGTGGTGCATGGTCGGGGACGCGATCATGACGTGATCGAAGTCTCTACCTTTCGCGCCCATTTGGACAGCCAAGATGCGGAGCAAGTCAGCGGCAACGAGCGCACCAGTAAAAAAGCGCTCTCCAACATGACCCACGCGGTCGACGCCAGTGGCCGCGTGCTGCGCGACAACGTCTGGGGGCCGCAAGACGAAGACGCTGCCCGCCGCGACTTCACGGTCAACGCCATGTATTACGACCCACAGACGGGTGACGTGATCGATTACCACCACGGTTATGAAGATGCGAAAAAACGCGTCATCCGCATGATCGGCGACCCCGCAGCGCGTTACCGCGAAGACCCGGTGCGCATCATTCGCGCCGTGCGTTTCAGTGCCAAGCTCCATCAATTGGGATTCGCGCTGGAGCCGCGCACCGCCAAGCCCTTGAAATCGATGCTCAAGCTGCTGGCCGACGTGCCGCAAAGCCGTTTGTTTGACGAGATGTTGAAGCTGTTGCAGACCGGCCATTCCTTGGCCAGCATCCAGCAGCTCAAGACCTTGGGCTTGGCCAAGGGCATCTATCCGCTGCTCGATGTCGTGGTCGAGCGTGCCGATTCAGCTTTTGTCAGTGCCGCCTTGCAAGACACCGATCGCCGGGTCGGCGAAGGCAAGCCCGTGGCGCCGAGCTTTTTATTGGCTTGCGTGCTGTGGGCCGATGTGCGCGAAGGCTGGCAAGCCCGCACCGGTCAAATGCCGGTCTACCCAGCATTGCAAGAAGCCATTGAGGATGTCTTCAATGCGCGCATTGGCGATGTCTCTGGCCGCGGCAAATTGGCCGGGGACATGCGCGAAATTTGGACCATGCAGCCACGCTTTGAAAAACGCACGGGAAGCGGCCCTTTTGGTTTGGTGGACCAAGCCCGTTTTCGTGCAGGCTTTGATTTCTTGTGCTTGCGCGCTGAGGTGGGTGAGTTGGATATCGAGTTGGCCGACTGGTGGGAGGAATTCCAACACGCCGATGACGATGCTCGCCTCAGCCTGATTCAAGCCGTTCGTCCTGCGGCCCGCGCTGTGCGGGCCGACAGCAGCGAACCCCGCAAACGTACCCGCCGTCGGCGCAAACCCGCCGCTGGCACCGCTGGTGACAAACCCGCCGCGTGAGCTGGTCAGTGCCTACGTGGCACTGGGGGCCAATCTGGGTGACCCCATCCAAGCCGTCCGGCAAGCCCTTCAACAGCTTGAGCACATCGCGCACACCCGGCTTGTGAGCGCTTCCTCACTCTATGAAACCGCTCCCCATGAGGCGCAAGGCCCGCTGTATGTGAATGCCGTGGCCCATCTGGAAACCCGCTTGAACGCGGTGCTGCTGCTGCAGGCCCTTCAGGCTTTGGAGCAAGCCGCGGGCCGGGTGCGCAGTGTGCAAAACGCCCCCCGCACCTTGGACCTGGACCTGCTGTTTTATGGCGATGCCCGTATTGACAGCGGCTGGTTGACTGTGCCGCACCCCCGTTGGCGGGAGCGCGCGTTTGTGCTGCAACCCTTGCAAGACGTGGCCCCCGAGAAGGTGGGCGCTGTGCTCTTGGCTGGCGTGGCTGGGCAACCGATTCGTCGCTTGCCTTAAGAGGATCAGGTGACCCCGCTATCCCAGAGGCGCTTGCGTTTATTGGGATAGTCTCTCGGCTTCACTGATTTGCGACTCGAAATAGCGCTGAAAACCGTAGGCCAAGCTCGACAACAAGGCGGTGGTGCCGATGATCATTGACAACACCAGGGCAATGACCGTGAACCAATTGGTGCGCCCCGCCGTGTGCTCGGGGTCTGCCAAGGGGTTGTAATGGCCGTTCCATTCGGCCTGAGACATGAGCCCCCAGTACAGCGCGTTCAGGGCGCTGGCCGCCATGGTCAAACCCAAAACGGGCAGTAAAAACCAGCTCAAAGGGTCGTCCAAGCCCATGCTTTGCACCCGCTCGAAGCCGTAGAGACCCAACAAACTCAGCAGGGCCATGACCCAGCCCCATGAATCGCGCCAACCAAACATGTAGAACCGGTGCAATCCCAAGGGGCCGGTGCCGATGCTGAGCCAAGTGGCCAAAGTTTTGTTTTTCATAGCCTCAATTATCTGTTGCTGCGCAAGGTGGGTGTGCTGACAAGGCCATGCCACAGGCACAGTGTCAGGGTCTTTGGGCGGCGGTCTATAATGGCAGGCTTTTCAGCGAGCGCTGGCCGGGTGGTCAAGTCGCGTGTCTCATCGTTGAATCAAAGACTGTACCCAAGGATTAACCATGGTCGTCATCCGACTTTCTCGCGGCGGTTCCAAAGCCCGTCCGTTTTTCAATATCGTCGTCGCTGACAAACGCGTTCGCCGCGATGGTCGCTTCATCGAACGCGTGGGTTTTTACAACCCCATCGCCGCTGGTGGTGAAGAGCGCTTGCGCATTGCCCACGACCGCCTGAATTACTGGGTGGGTGTGGGCGCACAAACCTCCTCCACCGTTGACCGCCTGATTAAACAGGCCGGCAAACCCGCCTAAACGCATCCCATGCAGCCCGCTTGGGAGCCTGCTGAATTACCAGCGGACGCCATCGAAGTTGGGCGCATTTTGGATGCTTGGGGCCTCAAAGGCTGGCTCAAAGTCTTGCCCTACAGCGCTTCGCCTGAAGCGCTGTTTTCTTCCAAACGCTGGTTTTTGCAAGCCAATGAGCGCGGTGCCTCTCCTTTTCAGGGCACCGTGCTGCTGCGCATTCGCGAGGCCAAAGAACATTCGGACAGCGTGGTGGCTTTGGCCCATGACTTGACCGACCGAGATATTGCCGAAAGTCTCAAGGGGGCGCGCATTTTTATTCAGCGCTCCTCTTTTCCCTCTACCCATACCGATGAATACTATTGGGTCGACCTGTTGGGTTTGACGGTGCGCAACCGTGAAGGCGTGAACCTGGGCGAGGTGAAAGAACTCTTGTCCACGGGGCCACAAACCGTGTTGGTGCTGTCCCAGACCAACCCCGACCCCGAGGGCAAACCGATCGAACGCATGATCCCGTTCGTCAACGCCTATGTTGACCAAGTGGATTTACCCGGCTGCCAAATTCTGGTGGACTGGCAAACCGATTATTGAGGGGAGAAGCCGTGCGCGTTGACGTCATCACCCTGTTCCCCGAACTGATTCAGGCATTTTTAGGTGTGGGCGTAACGCGCCGCGCTTATGAGGGCGGTTTGGTTGAGGTGCACTGTTGGAACCCCCGCGACTTTGCCGAAGGCAGCTACCGGCGTGTTGACGACCGCCCGTTTGGCGGCGGCCCCGGCATGGTCATGTTGGCCGAGCCCTTGGCGGCTTGCTTGCAGGCCATTCGCGCAGCACGGGGACAAGACCGCCAAGCCGCCCCGCTGATTTATTTTTCGCCGGTCGGGCAAGCCCTGAACCAAGCGGTGGTTCTGCAAGCCGCCGAGTCTGCAGGCGCCGTGCTGCTGTGTGGCCGCTATGAAGGGGTCGACCAGCGCTTCATCGACACCCATGTGGATCTGCAAATCAGCCTGGGTGACTTTGTCTTGTCGGGTGGCGAATTGGCCGCGCTGGCTTGGCTGGATGCGCTCGCGCGCTTGCAGCCTGGTGTGTTGCATGACGAGGAAAGCCATTTGCAAGACAGTTTCACCCCAGCGCTGCGTGGTTTGCTCGACAGCCCCCACTTCACCCGCCCGGAAGAATGGCGAGGGCAGGGCGTCCCAGCGGCTTTGCTGTCAGGGCACCATGCCCAGATTGCAGACTGGCGGCGCACCCAAAGCTTGGCATTGACAGCTGAAAAACGCCCCGATTTGATTGAACAAGCCCGCCAACAAGGACAGCTCCAACCTCAGGATGAACAGTTTCTGAAAACCCGGGGCTCAATCATCTAAAGGCGGCTTTGGGCCCGGCCCAAGAGGCAGCGTCGACTGGTTATAATGTTGGGCTCTGATCCTCTGGATGGCCGCCAGTGTTCGCAATGTCAGCACCGGCCTTTTGTGTAGCGCATCCATGATCGTTTTGAGGAAATCATGAATCTCATCCAAATCCTGGAACAGGAAGAAATCGCCCGCTTGGGCAAAACCATTCCCCCGTTTGCCCCTGGCGACACCGTGGTGGTCAGCGTCAACGTGGTCGAGGGCACCCGCAAGCGTGTTCAGGCATTCGAAGGCGTGGTCATTGCCAAGCGCAACCGTGGCATCAACAGCAATTTCATCGTTCGCAAAATCTCCAGCGGCGAAGGCGTTGAGCGTACCTTCCAAACCTACAGTCCCTTGATTGCCGGCATTGAAATCAAGCGCCGTGGCGATGTGCGCCGTGCCAAGCTGTACTACCTGCGTCAGCGCAGCGGCAAGTCGGCACGTATCAAAGAAAAACTCACGGCCAAAGCCACGCCAGCTGCTGCCAAGTAAGCTGGGTTTGACCCTGTCCAAAGCCGCCCCAGTTCACGCTGTGGCGGCTTTTTCATGACCTGATTCAAGCTGCTTTGAGCCCATCCCCTCAATTCAACCCCGAGACAGCAGAATTGCTGGGCACAGATGGGCATTTGCCAGCTGTGCCACTTGCAAGACTGCAACCGGAGGCTTTGCGAGCGTATTTCGCCGATCCGCCGCCTTGGACCAAGCCGATTTACGAGCCGCCGTTCAGCAGTCGCCCACCCGCCCCTGCCTCGGTCTTGCTTGGCATCGTCACGCGGCCAACGCCCACGGTTCTGCTGACCCTGCGTACAGCCCATTTGTCCAGTCATTCGGGCCAGATCGCCTTTCCCGGTGGTCGCCAAGACGCGCAAGACAGCGATGAAGTGGCGGCCGCCTTGCGCGAAGCTGAAGAGGAAGTGGGCTTGCACCCCAGCCATGTATCGGTATTGGGTCGCCTGCCGCTGTACATCACCGGCACTGGTTTCAAAGTCACGCCCGTGGTGGCCTTGATCAGCCCCGATATGCGGCTGCAAGCCAATCCGCATGAGGTGGCGGATGTGTTTGAAGTGCCGCTCTCGCACCTGATGAACCCGGCCAACCACCAGCGTCACGCGCTGCAATGGCAAGGCGTGCAACGCGAGTGGTATGCCATGCCCTATGAGTCGCCCGAGGCCCGTCGCATGATTTGGGGCGCCACCGCCGGGATCTTGCGTAATTTCTACGAGTTTTTACAAGCACCGGTTTGACCCGTCTTGGCAACACGAACGGCTTCACTATCATTGGGGCATGAGTTTCATCGCCTTATTGCTCGCTTTGTTGTTGGAACAAGCCCGTCCGCCTGCGGTCGGTCAA
>Ga0164294_10003251_pt1 | contig 14495 bp, 12 predicted proteins | sample GEODES005metaG_FD_111479 | JGI IMG/M metagenome (GOLD analysis project Ga0164294, IMG submission 111479) | Oligotrophic lake water microbial communities from Sparkling Lake, Wisconsin, USA - GEODES005 metaG | ecosystem: Environmental > Aquatic > Freshwater > Lake | place: USA: Sparkling Lake...
AAAAGCAAATATAATTATTTACTAGCGTACATTTTTTTAGAATGTATGTCCAGCACCAAACTAAGGCCCGTGGTATTAGCCATTGGACTATAACCTTGTTTAATTTGAAGACTTAGATTGTCATTCACATCAAATGCCTTGAGATTTGCATCCACTGTAGCGTCAATTACGTTGAGCCCCCAAAAGGCAATAAAAAATAAAACAGTATAATCTACATTTTGGCGAAATGAGGTGCGATAACTTTGAATTGCATTTGTTGAAAGGTTTTTAAACCGAGGATCTATCAATGCGTCATTGGCGCTAATAGTATCTGTTCTATAGGAGAATGCTTGCCGCAATAAATTGTAGTTTTTTACATTGTATTGAAACACACCTGCTGTAATTCCTAGTCCACCATAAACCAATGGAAGTTTCCAATATTTTTTGTTGTAGATCTGTCCCCATCCGGGAATCATCGCTGACCGAAGAGTAGCGGTACGCGTACTAAATTTTTTAATCTTTTTTTTATTACTTGAATCTGTACTATTTATTTTTTCAGACGTAGTAATGCTATTGGTCGACTGAGCAGTTGTTTCAACGCTAAAAAAATATAAACTTATGAAAATAAATATGGAAACTATTCTCGACATTAACTTACTTTAATATTCAATTTATCCAATAGTCCGTTTAATTCTTCTAAAGAGTAGTACTCAAATGTAACAGAGCCAAAACCTTTTTTGTTGTGAACTAGTTTTACTTTGGTACTGAATTGAGAAGATAAGTTGTCTTCAATTTTTTTAAATGATGGAGGTAATGCGGCCTTGGCTGTGTTTTTTATATTCCCAGTTCCAGTGTACATTTTTCTTACCAACTCTTCAGTTTGCCTTACAGATAGTTCTTTGGTTTTTATTTCTGAAAATATAAAAAGTTGTTTATCTACCACATCTACACTAATGAGTGCCCTGGCATGTCCCATCGAGATAACGCCGGTGCGAACTGCCACCTGAATATCTGGAGGTAGTTTTAGTAAACGAATATAATTGGTGATGGTACTGCGTTCTTTACCCATTCTTTCTGCCACTTGTTCCTGCGTATAATCCAATTCGTCCATTAGCCTTTTATAGCTCAGCGCGATTTCAATAGAGTTTAAATTTTCTCTTTGTAAATTCTCAAGCAATGCCAACTCCAACAACTCTGAATCATTTACCTGGCGAACATAAACGGGTACATCCTTTAGTCCAGCAATTTTTGCTGCTCTGAAACGTCTTTCTCCTGCAATTAATCGATATTTTCCTGTAGGCATTCTGCTTACAGTAAGCGGTTGAATAATATCATGTAGTTTAAGTGAAGCGGCTAACTCACTTAATGCAGTTTCATCAAAATCTTTCCTTGGTTGTTTGGGATTGATTTCAATTTGGTCAAGCGCAATCCTGTTGGTAGCGGTAGTTTTCTCAATAATATCAGTTTTTAAACCACCTTTATTATTTTTGAAATCACTATCCATATTTTGCAATAAACTGCGGATACCTTTTCCTAATGCTTCTTTTTTATTGGGAGGAGTCATAATTGAATACTGATTAATATTTTTTAATTCGCGGCCTCAGGACAATAGCTGCGTTAATTTAATTGCTTTTACTAAATTGAACGGGAAGTAAAAACAGATTTTACTAATGGTTATTGTATCACCCGATCTTGTTGCTGAATTTTAGTCAGATTATTTTTTTGTAATATTTCTTTGGCAAGGTTGAGGTAGTTAATAGAGCCTTTGCTTTCTGCATCGTACAATATTACAGGTTTTCCAAAACTAGGCGCCTCGCTCAATCTTGTATTTCGATGAATGATACTACTGAAAACCATGTCGTCAAAATGCCTTCTTACTTCTGAAACAACTTGATTGCATAAGCGTAGACGGCCGTCGTACATCGTCATTAAAATACCTTCAATTTGAAGTTCGGGGTTTAGCCTATTTTGAACAATCTTAATCGTATTTAATAATTTACCCAAACCTTCCAATGCAAAAAATTCTGTTTGAACAGGAACTGCTACACTATCAGCCGCTACTAGTGCATTGACAGTAATAAGACCTAACGATGGCGAGCAGTCTATAATTATGAAGTCGTAGTCATCTCTGATAGGCTCCAAAATTTTTTTTAATAAGCCCTCTCGATTGGGGTAATCTATCATTTCAATTTCAGCACCTACCAAATCAATATGAGAAGGTATCAAGTCTAAATTGGGCACCTGGGTTCTAAGTAAAACATCTTTTGCATTGACTTCATTAATCATGCAGTCATATAAACTCTGAGTAATATTATGTAGGTCAAATCCAACGCCGGTAGTACTGTTTGCCTGTGGGTCAGCATCTACCAACAGGGTTTTGTATTCTAGTACAGCTAAACTTGCTGCTAGATTTATTGCGGTAGTGGTTTTTCCTACCCCTCCCTTCTGGTTTGTAATGCCTATTATTTTTGCCATACTGACTCCCTATGGGAGAATTAATTTTTGTGAGTAAGCTTTTTATCGCAAGTGCTTTATGCTTCTCATCAAAGTTGAATACATAAGGCCCGCAAACTTTACAAAGGTACAGTTTGAAATGCAACAATAGTAAAGGTAACAACTTTTTAAAACTCTGGTTCTATTGGTTACAATTAACTCATAAAACCCTTCATTTTCCCAGTGAATTTTACTCTTTTTTCACAAAGTTTATATAAACATTGGTTATTCAGCTTAAATTTGACAACATTGTTTATGCAGGTTTGTTGGTGTGTTGAATTGTTGGTCGAAAAGAAATAATGACTATTATATTTTATATAAATTATATATGAAATGTTTCTTTGTTTTTTAGGGTAAATCTTAAACAATCAGTTGCAATTCTTAACCAATGAAAGTTTTGCTCATCAATATATTTTTCTACTACTTTCTAAATTAAATATATAAAAATCAAAAAAAATATTCTTATGCGATCACCAGTTGGAGCTTTAATTTTTCTAACTTTTATATTTCTATTAGATCTGTATGTTTTTCAAGCAGTAAAAACAGTCAGTCATTCCGGTTCACCCAAGACCAAGGCGATTGTTTATAGTATTTACTGGGGGATTACAGTATTCACTGTTGTTGGATTTTTACTTTTTACTTTTGGTGGTCCCGAATTATTGCCCCGAAAAGCAAGGACTTATTTATTGGCTTTTATAATGGGATTTTTACTTGCCAAAATCGTCGCGATTATTTTTATTTTGGTAGATGATATTCGAAGAGCTATACAATGGGCGGTTGGAAATTTTTTTAATTCTAATTCAATAGCAGCGGAGGGTAATGAAACAGGTATTACGCGGTCGGTTTTTTTAAGTTGGTTAAGTTTGGCCTTGGGTGGAACATTATTTACGAGCCTTATTTATGGCTTTAGTAATAAGTATAATTATGATATTAAAAGAGTGCAACTTTCCTTTGATAATTTACCGAAGGCATTTAGGGGGATGAAGATTTTGCATATCAGTGATATTCATAGTGGAAGTTTTACTGACAAAAAAGCTGTGCAACATGGGGTAAAAGAAATTATGGGTGAAAATGCAGATCTCATTTTATTTACGGGAGATCTCGTCAATGATAAGGCAACTGAAATGGATGATTATTTGGATGTTTTCAATCAGTTGAAAGCGCCAATGGGTGTATATTCTACCTTAGGCAATCATGATTATGGAGATTATGTACGTTGGCCAATTGATGGGATTAGTAAGGAACAAAATTTAGAAAATCTTAAAGGCGTTCATGCTAATTTGGGATGGAGATTATTGATGAATGAACATGTAGTATTGGAAAAGAATGGCGACCAAATTGCGTTGTTGGGTATTGAAAATTGGGGTGCCAAAGCTAATTTTCCTAAGTACGGCAGAATGGATTTAGCTCATTCTGGCACTGAAAAATATCCGTTTAAAATTTTGCTGAGTCATGATCCAAGTCATTGGGAAGCGGAAGTAAAAGTTAAGTATTCCGATATTGATTTAATGTTAAGTGGTCATACGCATGGTATGCAGTTTGGTATAGAAATACCAGGTTTTAGATGGAGTCCGGCCCAATATGTCTATAAGCAATGGGCGGGCTTGTATGAAGATGTAAAGCAAAAATTGTACGTAAACAGAGGCTTTGGTTTTCTCGGCTATCCAGGCAGGGTAGGCATTTTGCCAGAAATAACTGTCATTGAATTGGTATAGCAAGTAGATCCGCTGTTTGACGCCTTCGAATAAAAAGTGCTAGAAATTTGAATTATCAGCCGTTAAAAAATCAAGGCTGTCTGAGCCGGCAAACCCTTAAAAGTAAATTACTCTACCGGCGAGTTCCTTGATTTTAGGCTGATAGTTAAAATTTCAGCCTTTTTATTCGCAGGATTGATTTTTTTTGTTACTTTTTTGCATCAAGGCAAAAAAGTAAAAGCAATCTATTTCGGAAGGAAATCCCAGCCCTAAATGCCTAAATTTTAATAAACTAAAAAGCTTTTCCGAAAGGGAGCTTAGGAATTTTTGAAGATATTCTATTTAAAAAATTAATTCCATTTCAATAAGATTTTAAATTTACTTCCAATAGCTCATTCAATAAAAAATGCCTCGAATTTATTCGAGGCATTTTTTATTGAATATGATAATTTATCTTTTATCTCTCAATGGAATTCTCTTCCTTCCCTCAGTTCTGTTTCCGCTATCACCCCTAGAACTTCTATCTCCGCCTCCATCATTTCTAGAACTTCTATCGCTTCTTCCTTCATCGGAGGGTCTTTTAAATCCACCGTCTGCCTCATTCATTCTTACTAGGCGTCCGTTGTATTTTTTTCCATCCAAACTTTTGATCATTTTTGCTGAGGCTGCTTTATCAACTTCTATCCATGCATTCATTTCACGGATATCAATTTTTCCTAGCACCTCTTTATTTAAATTACTTTCATCTAAAATGAATTGCAAAAAGCTGGCCTTGTAAAAACCATCTTTAGTTCCTAGATTGATAAATAATCTACTAAAGCCGTTGTCGACTGTTCTACTAAAATTACTGCGTTCTTTTCTTTCATATGAACCTGCATCTCTTCCACTATCTCTTCTTTCTCTTGAGTCTGTTTTGGTATTTAAGTCTTCGGAATTTTGATAGTATTTCAAGAAATGATTAAACTCTAGCGCAGCTACTCTTTTCAAAACATCTTCTTTGCTAACCTCTGCAAATTTTTCTTGTAGGTCAGGTAAATAATTTTCGTATTCACCATTAGAAATATCAGCTGACATTAATTTGTCCATGAAGTGAAAAAACTGTTTGCGACAAACATCTTTACCACTTGGAATATCAAGGCGATGGAATTGCGCGTTAATCATTTTTTCGATCGATCTTATTTTGTATGCTTCTCTGCTATGGCAGATGGTAATACAAATACCGCTTTTTCCAGCTCTTGCAGTTCTACCACTTCGGTGAGTGTATACTTCAATATCATCTGGTAATTCAAAATTGATTACATGGGTAATGCCATCTACATCAATACCTCTTGCAGCCACGTCGGTAGCAATTAAAAGCTGTATGCTCTTAGCGCGAAAACGGCCCATTACCTTATCTCTTTGTTGCTGTGTAAGATCGCCATGAAGTGCTTCAATATCATAGCCTTCTTTTACTAGGCGCTCAGCTACTTCTTGTGCATCGGCTTTGGTACGAGTAAAAATTACGCCGTACATTCCTGGATTAAAATCTACTAGACGTTTTAATGTATCAAAACGACTATGTGCGGGTGTAATGAAATATTGGTGATCGATATTTACGTTTGCTGTGTTCTTTTTACCCATGGTAACCTCTATAGGGTTAGTCATAAAGTTTTTAGAAATTGCTTTTACAGCTGTTGGCATTGTTGCGCTAAACAGCCAAATACTTTCTCTAAGTATTGTGTTTTTTAGAACAAAGTCAATATCATCTCTAAAGCCCATGTTCAGCATTTCATCTGCTTCATCTAGGACAACATATTTTACTTTTTGTAAGTCAATCGCTTTTCTTTCAATAAGGTCAATTAGACGACCTGGAGTAGCGACTACTATTTGAACACCTTTTCTTAATTCACGTATTTGCATTACGATGGAGGCGCCACCATAAACTGGCTCAACATTTAAGCCTTTTACGTGTTTTTTGAAATTCATTAAGTCATTACAAATTTGCAAACACAATTCCCTAGTTGGACACACAATAAGCGCCTGAGGATGTTTTTGACTGACATCAATTAAATGTAAAAGGGGTAATCCAAAAGCAGCAGTTTTGCCAGTACCGGTTTGGGCTAAGCCTACAAAATCAGTTGTTCCTGATAATAAAACGGGGATGGCTTTTTCCTGGATGGGGGTGGGAGTTTCAAATCCCATTTCTGTAATTGCTTGTACTAACTGTTCGTTTAAGCCTAAGGCTTCAAATGCATTCATGTAAATGTTTTTGTGTTTACATGATATGCTATCTTCCTGTTGTTGCGCTACTTAATTCCTACTAAAAAAAATCTAAAGTTACTTATCTCAACAGCCTTTTGGGCACTTCATGCAATACTCGTTATAAATAATTTTGCAAATGTAATGCTTATTTTTTAGAAATAGCATTTTTATTAAATGTGAGGCAGTTCGTTTTTTATCTTTTAAATAAATTGATGGATATTGCATTGTAATTCTTATTGTCAAAACTATAAATCATCCAGTTGTATGCGTTCATTATTCCTTTGTTTGGTTACGTTTACAATCATAGCATCCAAATCCTATGCTCAGGTTCAGCCAGAGAAAAGTCTTTCTGAAAAGGATTCAATTGAGTTAGAAAACCAGTTAAAGAATTTGTTAGGCTCTGATGAAAAGGCAGTTAGTTATTTTTATGCGAGTGTAGGATTTGGAAATCGTCTGTACAATCCTAATAATAAGTCTTTGAATGCTAGTCATGGTAAGTCATCCGTAGTGGTATATTCACCTTCAATTTCTTATTTTAATAAAACGGGCTTCGGTATTGCAGCGGGTGCAAATGTTCATAGAGATAACAATGACTTTGGTTTCAATCAATATTCACTTTCTCCTTCCTATAGTTTGATTGGAAATGAAAATATTTCATTGGGAATATCCTTTACTCGTTATTTTGTAAAGAATAAATATTCTGAATTTTCATCAACGGTACTAAATGATTTTTATTCTTCTGTTGGTTATAAAAAGTCTTGGCTAAAACCTTCCATTGCTTTGGGTTTTTCTAATGGAGCTTATGGAGAAGTTAGTAATAAGGATACATTAATCAATGGGATTCAAAGGCAATTTTATGACACTTTAGATTATAAAACTAGTTCATTTTACACTATATTTTCTGTTGGTCATGATTTTTTATGGAATTCCGTTTTCGACAAATCTGATGGTATAATTTTTAGTCCATCACTGATGGTTAATGCAGGTTCCGGAACTTATACAGTGACTCATTTAACCAATGCAGCCTCGATGGGTGGGGGTAATTTTTTTAGAATGCAATCCAAAAAGCGCAGGCCGCCTCGTACACAAACTAGCAAATTTAATGTTCAGTCTATTGGTCTTAATTTAAATTTAAGCTATTCAATTGGAAATCTGAATATAGAACCTCAGTACTACTTAGATTATTATGTCGGTTCTAATAGTACCGAAAAAACAACTTCTATATTTATGTTAACGGTTGGTTATACTTTTTAACTCAAAAATTCGTTTCAATATTATTAACTCTTTTTGAATCATTGGCATATAAGTTGTAATGATTATTGTAAATAAAACTGAAATTATGAAAACATATCTTCTACTGGTTTTTTTCTCAGCGTTATTCTTGTCAAATTTAAATGCTCAAACTGTCCATCTTGGTATTAAGGGTGGAGCCAATATAAGCAAATTGTCGGGTCAGTCTTTTTCTGATAAATTTACTTTCGGCTATCATATTGGGGGATTTTTAGAAGCGGGAATTGGAAATAAATTGTTCATTCAGCCGGAAGTTTTTTTTAGTCAGGTTAAGCAAGATACTTCTAGCCAATTTAGGGTTATTTACAATAGCTTTTTGGGATCTACACAGTCTAAAATCGAATTAAATTACATTAATATTCCTGTCTTAATAGGTTACAAAGTTTCTAACGTCCTTACCATTCAGGCAGGTCCACAGTATTCTATCTTGATCAGTAAAAATGAAACTTTATTACAAAATGGGAAGAATGCTTTTAAGACTGGTGATTTTAGTGTACTAGCTGGTTTGCAATTACAGGCTTCAAAATTTAGTATCTATGGTAGATATGCTTTAGGGCTAAGTAATTTAAATGACATTGACAAAGTGGACAGTTGGAAAAGCCAAAGTATTCAGATTGGAATTGGCTTAGCAATTTTTTAAATTAATTCCGAATGATAGTGGGAATGCCATTGTTATTCCACTTTATAATTGCTGAAGGGGCAGCTAAATTAATATCATCCTGACGGTGTTTTACAGTATAGTCAACACCGTTTTTTATTTCTATATCGATATCAGTAAAAATAGCAGGCGATGGATAACCAGATAGATTGGCTGAAGTAGATACAATGGGTTTTTTAAATAACTGTATCAATTGTTCGCAGAACTTATCTTTTACTATTCTAATTGCAAGCGTTCCATCTTCATTTACTAAATTTTTTGCTACGCCTGTTGCCCCATCATATATTACGGTAGTTGGTTTGGATACACCTTTGATATAATCAAATATTTGAAGATTAGGATGCGCTATATATTTCGTTAATTCTTTTTCTTCAGCAAGCAATACAATCATTGATTTACTAGCAATTCTTTTTTTGAGTGCATAAATTCTAGCTACTGCTTGTTCATTCGTCGCGTCGCAGCCAATACCCCAGATTGTATCAGTAGGATACAATATCAATCCTCCCATTTTTAGCACCTCTTTACATTGCTCTATGTCATTTAAAAATTGACTCATTACAAACTTTTATAAATTTTTATTATTTGATTGGCATAGTTTTCTGTACTAAATTTTTTTGCCTGCTCTCGTCCTTTATCTTTCAAAATCTTAACTAGTTGTTGATCTGATGCAATCGCTTGCAAATGTTGGGCAAGTTGATTGGTATCTTCAGGTGAAAAGTACAAGGCCGCATCTTCGGCAACCTCTGGCATGCTAGAAACGCTGCTACAAATGACAGGCAATCCGCTCCACATGGCTTCTAATATTGGCAAACCAAACCCTTCGAAGATGGAAGGATATAAAAGGGCTAACGCTTGCTGATAAATTGCCGGAAAATCTGCTGCACTGGTAAAGCTGTCTTCTTTTGCTGCAGACAATTCATTTAGAAAGAGCAATCTATGCTCTATACCATTTTCTTTCATCAACTGTTTTACTTCATTCTTTTCGATTTTCCCATCTCCAATGATTACCAGTGGAATAGCAAGGGTATCTTTTAAAATGATCATGGCTCTGCAGATGGCTATCAGGTTTTTTCTTGCAGTGATTGAACTTACAAATAAAAAGTATTGATCGGGTAACTGATATTTTTTCTTAACATTATTCTTTTCTATTTCACTGATTGTTTTTTCAAAAATTGGGTTACAACTTTGATAGCAGACAGTTATTTTTTGAGGAGATACTCCGTACAATTTAATCAAGTCATTTTTTGTTTGCTCGCTGATGGCAATAACCGCATCTGCAATTTTGCAGGCTCTTTTTATTTTCCATCGGTGAGTGTAGCGTTCATCTAAATGATATGTTTTTGGAAATCGTTCAAAAATAAGATCGTGAATAGTGACAACAGTTTTAATATTTAATTTTTCAATATTCTTCGGCAACTCATTGCTTAGCCCATGATAAATATCTAAATGGGCTTGATCAATCTGTTTTACAATTCCTATTCTGCGCCAAAGGGAAGGCAATTTTTTATAGAAAAAATTTTGGGGTTGTATGGTTTGAAAATTATTGTAAGAGTCAATATCAAATAAATTAGTTTTTTTAGGTGCAAATAAAGTGTATTGCAACTGGGGGAAATAGCGGTTTAAAATACTAAGCAAAGAGCGAGAATAGTTACCTAGTCCCGTTTTGTTTTGAAAAGCTCTTTTACCATCGTACCCTATATTCATACTATTGATTGCTTAATTAGGTGCAAGATATAAAAAACAGGTGGTTTCGTTTGGCCTGGAAGTAGGTACAGGCGCTGACGGTGATTTTTAATGTGTGATTATTTATTCTTCTAATAACCAAAATTGATTTTTTCAACAGCCAACACGGTGAACAAATCCTTCGCAACTAAATTTTTATCTTTTTGTATCTTGCATACCTGATATTAAAATAAATCTAAATAATAATCACTATGGAATTAAAGGAATTAATACTTGCCGCCTGGGGAGACAGGGAATTATTGAAAGACAAAAAATACGCTGATGCTGTAAGAGCAGTTATAGAAGAGGTAGACAAAGGAAGACTTCGTACTGCTTCACCTGTTGGCACTAGTGCTGATGGTAGTCTTGAATGGCAGGTAAATGAATGGGTAAAACAAGGGGTGCTCATGTATTTTGCTATTCAGCAAATGGAAACGATGGTATTGCCACCCTTTGAGTTTTATGATAAAATGAAATTGAAAAGCGGTTATGCGGAACTGGGAGTAAGGGCAGTACCTCATGCAGTGGCAAGGTATGGTGCATACTTAGCTAAGAATGTAGTATTGATGCCTTCTTATGTAAATATTGGAGCTTATGTAGACGAAGGAACCATGGTGGATACTTGGGCTACAGTTGGAAGTTGTGCCCAGATAGGCAAAGGGGTTCATTTGAGTGGTGGTGTAGGCATTGGTGGTGTATTAGAGCCATTGCAAGCAAGTCCAGTTATCATTGAAGATGGTTGTTTTATTGGAAGCCGTTGTATAGTAGTAGAAGGAGTGAGGGTAGAAAAAGAAGCGGTGTTGGGTGCCAATGTAGTATTGACACAATCAACCAAAATTATTGATGTAAGTGGCGCTGAGCCTGTTGAAATGAAAGGAAGGGTGCCAGCAAGAAGTGTGGTGATCCCTGGATCTTATACCAAGAAATTCCCTGCAGGTGAATTTGGTGTAGGATGCGCACTAATCATTGGACAACGCAAACCTTCTACAGATCTTAAAACAAGTTTGAATGATGCATTGAGAGATTTTAATGTGTCGGTGTAGAAATTAAATCGGTTTATTTTAAGCCTCCTAAATAATTTAGGGGTTTTTTATTTTTCATAAAAATCGATATCGGATAGGTATGCATAAACGCATTCTCAAAATAATCTCTCCAAAAAAAATGTCATCTAATTAGATGACATTTTTTAAAAAATTAGACCAATGTTAATGAAAATTAATTAATGAGCAGCATGATCATTTTTATAATGTTCCAATAAATCATCCCCACCAAAATCATGTTTTAAATCACGAAGTACAGAGTGAATATGGTTTGAATTGTTTTGTGTATTGTCGTATTCAATCAAAATAGTAGGACCTTGAATTCGATAATAAGAACCATTGCCATTTCCTAGTTCAGCTTTGGTATGTCCAGCCCATGCAAACCAAAGTTTGTCGAGTCCAGCCTCTTGAATTTCTTTCAACATCTTGTCTGCAAATAAGGTAGTAAAACGATGAACATAGGCGCTGACTAGTTTTAAAAGTAGCGCTTGCTGACTCTTATTTAAATCGCTGTATTTAATTCCTGCTGGATCTCCCAACATCGCATTTCTTTTATCAAAACTCAAAATATCTTTATAGGCAACCGTATCAATGATTGTTTTTTGTAATTGAGTTTTAGAAAGAGAATTTAATAAAGCAAACCCTCTATCGGTTTCATCTTTTAAAACCTGAGTGCCTATTTTAGAACCGCTCAAAACGATTGCTGGATTGGTACCTAAAAAAGCAGGAGTCCCTGAACTAAGATTTTTTTTGTCAAAAGAAAAATTAAATGAAATATGATGTCCTTCAAAACGCCATCCCCAAATCGTTTTTGCAGAAGGGATACCAAAAATTGAAATATGATAATTCCCTGGATCACGGAAATGATCATCTGGCTTTCTTTTTTCCAATTCAATCAAAACATTTTCTAGTTGCATGATTTCCTTGGTCTTGTTATAAGCAGCCTCACTCAAACAGGTTTTTAATAAATCAAAGGCAGCCTTTTTTTGATCGGCATTCATTTCATTGAATGTTATTCCCTTTCTTTCATAGGGTACAAAATGATAATTGTAACGCTCTTCACCATCAAAAGGAAAAAGAGTATTTAATTTTTGGGATTCATTGAGTTGGCTAATAAACTGATTGGCCTTTTCTACTGATCCCTGACTTTTAATATTTCCTGTAAAGAAAAAAAGAAGACTAGTTAAAAAAATGATAGATCGCATAATTAATTATTCATTTTAGATTGTAGTATGAATGTAGGTAATAATTATAAACAATCAGCCTAAATAAGAGGAATCGCTGATACAGCAGCGTTTCAAATATTTTTTTTTACAATATTTATAGCGTCTAAGTATAAATTTGGAGCCATCAAAATGAAAAAAGGAATAAAATCGGCTTCATATTTTTTTATTTCATACATAAAGCTTAGTTTAGAATTTCTATAATCAGTTATATTGAAATAGTTATTAACTGTTTTTATATAACAAGTGATTGAGAGCCGATTGTTTTTAAAATCACATTAAATTTCATCCCTTTCAATAGGGTTTTTTTTCACTAATGAATAAGTTCAAGTGGTTTTCACTTTCTTAGTCATCAAAATTTAAATTGCTACGATGAAACAAAAATCATCCTCAGTTTGGTTGTTATTATTTACAACTGTTGTTATTATTTGCATTTCCTTTACGATTAATAGGGAAACAGAAGTGCAGGTTTCTACCGATCCGAAAATAGCCAATCTTAAATTACCTGCTGGTTTTCATGCAGATCATTTATATGGTCCTTCTGAAAATGGAGAAGGCTCTTGGGTTTCTATGACCTTTGATGACAAAGGTCGTATTATAGCATCTGACCAATATGGTGGATTATTTAGAATGAAAGTGCCTGCAATCGGAGATACAGTTACTAAAATTAAAGTGGAGGCATTGAAAATTTCATCTGATACTGGTATATCCATGGGCTATGCACATGGTCTTCTATATGCGTTCAATAGTCTTTATGTAGTGATTAATAATCATGTTGGTCCCAAAGCTACTTTTAAAAAGGGAAGTGGTTTGTACAGGCTACAGGACACCAACGGAGATGATCAGTTTGATAAAGTTACCTTCTTGAAGGCCATGGATGGAGATGGAGAACATGGACCGCATAGTGTGGTATTGTCGCCCGATAAAAAATCTATTTATGTAATTGCTGGAAATTTTACTAAAATTCCAAAAATGAATAGTTATCGCAATATTCCAGATGGTAATATTGACAATCTTTTTCCACTTATTAAAGATCCAAACGGACACGATAATACGGTAACTGCTCACGGAGGCTGGCTAGCTCATGTGGATTCTACAGGAACAAATTGGGAAATGATAGCCTCTGGTTTTCGTAATCCATATGACCTTGCTTTTAATGACCAAGGTGAAATGTTTGCCTACGATTCTGATATGGAATGGGATTTTGGCACACCTTGGTACCGTCCTACCAGAATACTTCACGTAACAAGTGGTGGAGAATTTGGCTGGAGAGTGGGTACCGATAAATGGTCTCCGAATTATCCAGATAATTTACCTGCTGCGATTAATGTAGGCCAAGGTTCTCCAACTAATTTGGTTTCAGGAGCGAATGCTCGTTTTCCAAAAAAGTACCGCAAGGCAATGTTTGCATTTGATTGGAGCTTTGGAATTATTTATGCCATTCACACCGAGCCAGATGGAGCATCCTATAAAACTACTGGAGAGGAATTTATTTCAGGATCTCCTCTACCATTAACAGATGGTGTGGTTGGTCCAGATGGAGCACTATATTTTTTAACAGGAGGCCGAAGATTAGAATCTGATTTATATAGGGTTTACTATGGTGATAATACTGGGAATAATGAAAAGTTACCGGTACCTGAATTGACGGATGCACTAAAAACAAGACGTAAATTGGAAGAATTCCATGGTGCACCCAAGGCAGGTGCTGTAGATTTTGCATGGCCTTATTTAAAGGATAAAGATCGTTTTGTAAGATATGCTGCAAGAATAGCTGTTGAAACTCAGCCTTTGGCTCAGTGGGAGAATAAGGTGCTTTCAGAAAAAGATCCTATCACTCTTATTCAGTCTACCATTGCATTGGCAAGAAGAGGTACACCAGCAGTAAAAGCACAGTTAATAAAATCATTGACCAATATAAATTATACACAGCTTACTGAATCTCAGCAGTTGGATTTATTACGTGCCTTTGAATTGGTTTTCACTCGCATGGGAGGACCCGATGCTGCTTCTAAAAAGGTAGTAGCTACTTATTTAAATCCTCAATATCCAGCAAAATCGAATTACCTCAACCGGGAGTTGAGTAAGTTGTTGGTTTATGTAGATGCACCCAATGTAGTAGAAAAAACAATGGCATTATTGGCAATTGCAAAAG
>Ga0164294_10003254_pt1 | contig 14487 bp, 10 predicted proteins | sample GEODES005metaG_FD_111479 | JGI IMG/M metagenome (GOLD analysis project Ga0164294, IMG submission 111479) | Oligotrophic lake water microbial communities from Sparkling Lake, Wisconsin, USA - GEODES005 metaG | ecosystem: Environmental > Aquatic > Freshwater > Lake | place: USA: Sparkling Lake...
CTGGGAGAAGGCCTACGAGCAGCACGAGTTCTTCAACCTGCTCTCCGAGATGGGCGTGGAGACCACTGTGGTGGTGCCGCTGACCAATGACCCCGAAAGCTTCGATGCCGTGACGGAGGCCGCCGAGATTTACTCGGACAACGTCCAGTATCTCATCGCGCACAACACGACCAGCGCCTACGACGACGATGACAACAGCTGGGATTCCAGCTACGCCGCCAAGGTCATGGACATGTTCGAAGCCGTCGAACTTCGCATTCCCGCCGCGACCATCGACATGGAAAACGCCTTCCGCACACAGCACACCACGCTGGCCGGCTCCCTGATGGATGTCGGCGGCGAGGAAAACTACGGCAAGGATTTCAGCAAGTGGCTCCGGCGCGCCATGGGCCAGATCGAAACTGCCCGCCAGTATGTCTTCGGCGACACCTTCCGCGCCCTGGCCGACAATTCCAAGGAACCCGCCAAACGCGGCCGCAAGTCGGCCAAGGTGGCGGCGTGAGTGAATTCAAAACCCCGAGTCCAAGACAGCCCAAGGGGCAGGCATGCGATTGTGGTTCGCGTGCCTGCCTTTTTTTTTGCCAGGGCAGGCAGTTCTAATCACGCATGAAGAGCGGGATCGCCGTAGAGCGTGAAGTTCTCCCAGTGGTCCACACGCACATCGAAGATTTGTCCGATGTGCCGTGCTTCTTTGCCCTCGATCACCACGATCTTGTTCGTGCGCGTGCGGCCCATCAGGCGGTCTGGGTTCGTCTTGCTCGGTCCTTCGCACAGGATCTCCACGGTCGATCCAACCAGCTTCGCGTAGCCTTCCTTGGCGATGACGTTGATCACATCGAGCAGGTCCTGGTTGCGCGCTTCCTTGACCGGCTCAGAGAGCTGCAGCGCGTCTTCCATCTCGGCAGCAGGCGTGCCGCGCCGCTTCGAGTAGCGAAAGATGAAGGCATTGTCGAAACGCACCCGCTCGCATAGCGCCCGCGTCTCCAGGTAGTTCGCTTCGGTCTCGCCGGGGAAGCCCACGATGATGTCCGTGGTGACCGCGATGTCCGGCCGCGCTTCGCGAATGCGCGCAACCAGCTCCTCGAACTTCGCCGCCGAGTAAGGGCGGTGCATCCGTTTCAAGATCGCATCGCTGCCGCTTTGCATCGGCAGATGCACGTGCTCGCAGAGCTTCGGCAAATAGGTGAAGGCGTCGATCAGGTCCTTCTTGTAGCCAATCGGATGCGGGCTGGTGAAGCGGATGCGCTCGATGCCCGGCACCTGATGCACGCCTTCCAGCAACTGCACGAAGGGCGACTTGCCATCGACCACGGGGAACTCGTGCCGACCGTAAAGATTCACGATCTGCCCGAGCAACGTCACCTCTTTCACGCCGCGATCGGCGAGGCGACGCACCTCTTCCACGATGTCCGCAATCGGACGCCCGCGCTCGCCGCCACGCGTGTAGGGGACGATGCAGAAGGTGCACTTCATGTTGCAGCCCTGCATGATGCTGACGAAGGCCGAGGCTTGATGCTCCTTCAGTTGATGATCACGAATCGTGTTCTGCGACGCCGTTTCTTCCTCAATGTCCACGATGCTGAAGCGCTCGTCATCCATCTGCCGCGCTTCCTTGGCCCGGATCACCTGCTCCACATACTCGACCACGCGATGATACTTCTGCGTGCCCACCACGAGATCGACCTTAGTGTCCAGCAGCTCGGAGCCCCGACTCTGTGCCATGCAGCCCATGAAACCCGTGACCAACGGCACACGCCGCCGTCGCACCATGCCCATCTTGCCGATCGCCTTCTGCTCCGCTTGATCGCGCACTGAGCAGGTGTTGATCAGCACCACATCCGCGTCATGCTCGCTGCGCGTCATCGTGTAGCCGCGCTCGATGAACATCTGCGACACCTGTTCGGAGTCGCGCTCATTCATCTGGCAGCCGTAAGTCTTGATGAAAACGCGGGGCATGGGGCGGCTAAAATGCCTCGGATTTGACGGAGGACCAACGCTGATTTCTTATCCAATCAACTGCGTCTTCGTGAACAGCGCCGCCACGGGGTAGCCTTTGCTCTCGATGTTCGCACGGCCGCCTTCTTCACGGTCCACAAGAACGACCACGAAAGCAACCTTGCCGCCTTCTTCCTCGACGGCGGCGATGGCTTTCAACGTGGAGTCGCCGGTGGTGATCACGTCATCGACCACGACCACCGTGTCGCCTGCGGAAAAGTTGCCCTCGATGCGTTTGCCGCGTCCATGGCCCTTCGCTTCCTTGCGCACGACGAAGCAACGCAGCGGCGGGGTGTCGCCCGCCATGCTGCTCGTCATAGCGGTGGAGAGCGAGATCGGATCCGCGCCCAGCGTCAGCCCGCCAATCGCGCCTACTTGCACGCCCAGCGCGGTCTCCTGGCTGCGCACCAGCTTATGCATGTGCTCGCCGACCAGCACTGCGCCGCGTGGGTCCAGCGTGGTCACCCGGCAATCGACATACAGATTGCTCTTCGCGCCCGAGGCCAGGGTGAAGTCACCGGTCTTGACGGATTTGGCGAGCAGGATGGAGCGGAGTTCGGAGCGGGTGTCGGACATGGGAAGGGAAGGTGAGAGTTGATGGTTGAGTGTTGAGAGTCTGAAAGGGCAAGAAAGTGATGGCCGCCAAAGAGCGGCAATCTCTCTGGCTCTCAACGCTCAACCACGAACTCTCAACTCCAAAATCAGAGCGCATCCGCCGCTAGGGCGGCATTGCCAATGATGCCGGCGTCGTTGCTGAAGTGCGCGGGGATGATTTGCAGTTTTTCCGACACCACGGTCGAGACCATGGAGTTCACCTTGGCCTTCAGCGGGTCGAATAACAGTGCGCCAGCCTGGGCCACGCCGCCGCCGATGACAAAGGCATCCGGGTTGATGAGCCAGGCGATGCTGCTTAGCGCTGTGCCCAGCCAGTCCGCGATCTCGGCCCAGATTTGACGTGCAATGTCGTCCCCGCTGCTGGCCGCGATGGCGATGGCCTTCGGCGTGCAGTCCTCCACGTTCTTGTCGATGCCTGCCTCGGCGTAGCGCTTCACCGCGTGCTCGGCGATCTGCACATTGCCCATGTATTTCTCCAGCGCACCCAGGTTGCCATAGGCTCCGGGCACCCCGTCCATGTCGATGCTCATCTGGCCGATCTCGCCCGCGCTGAAGCTCGAGCCACGGAACATCTTGCCATCCAGCACCAAGCCGCCGCCCACGCCGGTGCCCAGCGTCAGGGCCACCACATTGCGCAAGCCCTTGCCGGCACCATAGCGCCACTCGGCATAAGCCATGGCGTTGGCATCATTTTCCACCACGCAGGGCAGGCCGGTCTTTTCAGACAGCAGCGCCTTCAGTGGGATGTGCTTCCAGCCCGGCACGTTGGTCAGGATGTGCACGAATCCGTGATCGAAATCGACCAAGCCCGGCACGCCCACGCCAATGGCGGCGATCTCGGGAAAGTCCTGCCGTAGACGGGCTACACGTGCGGCCATCTCGCCAATCAAGGCATTCGGCCCGGGGTGCGCCGCCGTGATGATCGGCTCGTCCGTGTGGAGAAGTTCAGCGCCCCGGCACACGCCGAGCTTCACGGAGGTGCCGCCGAAATCGATGCCAATGGCTGTTACAGTGCTGTCTTGCATGGGGCGCGGAGATTGCCCACCAAGCGCAGGCCATGCAAGGTCAAATCTGGGTCCACCGCGTGCACGCCTTCCAGGCCTTGGATGATCCATTTGCCATCACCGCCCGTCGCGACCACCGCCGCGTGCTCGCCGTTCGGCAGTTCTTTTTTCAACGCCGCCAAGATGCCGCGCACCATGCCGCGATAGCCATGCGCCGCGCCCGACAGGATCGCGCCCTCGGTGCTCTGGCCAATCGCCGTCTCCGGCTCGCGCAGGTCCACCAGGGGCAGCAGCGCCGTGCGCTCATGCAGGTAGTCCGTCATCAGCCGCAAGCCCGGTGCGATGACACCGCCAATGTAATGATGGTCCGCGCTGAGCACGTCAAAGGTCACCGCCGTGCCGAAGTCGATCACGATCCCTGGCTGCCCAGGCTTGGCGTAGAGCGCGCTCAACGCCACCGCATTCGCGAGCCGGTCCGGCCCAATGCTGTGCGGCTTCGGGTAGCGAATGCCGATGCCGAGGTTGGCTTGGGGCGTGACCTCGGTCAGCCGTTCGCCAAAGAGTTCCCGTAGCACCTGCGTGGCCACCGGCACCACCGAGCACGCCACGACCTGATCAAAGGTCCAGCCTTCCAGCGCAGCCTTGAGCGAGTTGAGCGAAAGCTCTCGCGTCGAAGTCTCGCGCCGCTCATGCAAGGCCTCGGGCGAAGCGAGCGCTAGCTTAGTGCGGCCATTGCCGATGTCGATGAGGAGAGAGGGAACCACAGAAGACACGGAATACACGGAAGGGCTCCCGTTGCTCAAGCGATCCTTTCCGTGTTTTCCGTCGTTTAGCTAAGCGCCTCCATCATCGTCTGCACCTTGCTGAGCTTCTCCGCCCAATCGGCCTCGCGCGACTTGTGCTCGTCGAGCACCTTTTGCGGGACTTTGCTGGTGAAGTTTTCGTCGGCGAGTTTGGCGCGGACCTTGCCGAGTTCGTCGGTGGCCTTGGTGAGTTCCTTGGTGAGGCGAGCGCGTTCGGCTTCGACGTCGATGAGGCCTTCCAGCGGCAGGTAGAGTTCGCCCAGCGGTGTGATGGCCACGGGCGTGCCTTTGCCAGGGGTGAAGGCGGCGTCCACGTCTAGCGGCTCCGCATTCAAAAGGATGCGCAGGACTTCGATTTCGTGCGTGGGCAGCTCGGTGTTCGCCTTGAGGATGAAGCGGACCTTCTTGCTCAGGTTGAAGGTGCTCTTCAGGCCGCGACCAAGGTTGACGGTTTCATACTTGTCGTTCGCAGACTTTTCGTCTTCCGGCAGGATGCCGAAGTAGGCCAACTCGTCGGCGTCCATGGGCTTCGGCCAGGGGGCGAACATGATGCTCTTGCCGCCTTGGTTCTCAGGCATGTCGGCATTGAAGCCCATGCCATGCCACAGCTCCTCCGTGATGAAGGGCAGGAAGGGATGGAACAACCGCAGGGTGTGGCCGAGCACGAAGTCGATGACGGCGACGGTGTTGGCCTTGCGCTTGTCATCGGTGCCTTGCAGCACGGCCTTCGAGGCCTCGACATACCAGTCGCAATACTCGCTCCAGAAGAAGCGGTAGAGCGTGCTCGTGGCGTCGCTGAAGCGATACTCTTCGAGCGCGGTGGTGACTTCGTTGATGGCGGTGTTGAGGCGCAGAAGGATCCACTTGTCGTCGCTGCTGAGCAGGGCCGGGTTGATCTCGTTTTCGACCTCGCCGCCTTGCATCTGGCGGAAGCGGCAGGCGTTCCAAAGCTTGGTGCAGAAGTTGCGGCCCAGCTCCACGTTCTTCTCGTCGAAGGCGATGTCCTGGCCCAGCGGCGCGCTGCGCATGATGCCGAAGCGGAGGGCATCGGCGCTGTAGCTGGCGATGAGTTCCAGCGGGTCGGGCGAGTTGCCCAAGCTCTTGCTCATCTTGCGGCCCTGTTTGTCGCGGATGATGCCGGTGAAATACACGTTCTTGAACGGCAGCTCGCCCATGTATTCGTAGCCCGCCATGATCATGCGCGCGACCCAGAAGAAGATGATGTCCGGGCCGGTGACGAGATCGGTCGTCGGGTAGAAGGCCTTCAAGTCAGCGGTCTCGTTCGGCCAACCCATGGTGGCGAACGGCCAGAGCCAGGAGCTGAACCAGGTGTCGAGGACGTCGGGGTCTTGGGTGAAGCCAGCGGCTTCTAAGATTTCTGCTTCGAGTGTTGCAGACGTAACGGCTTGAACTTCAACCAGAGATTCAATCTGCTTCAGACGAAACAAAGTTGTGCTGCCTTGGGACTCAGAGAGGCTCAGTTCAATGTCTACAGTGTCGTCGTTTTGGCCAAGTTGCAGGTATGCCTCATCTAGTTTGTCCAGGGCTATTTGAGGTAAACTAAGCTCAGAGAAAGGCGACGTTTCTTGTCCTTCTTTCGGCACGAGATCGAACATCAAGACAACGTTTTTTCTCCACACCGGCACGCGATGCCCCCACCACAATTGGCGCGAGATGCACCAGTCTTGCAGGCCACCCATCCAGTGATCGTAGACCTTCGCCCAGCGGTCGGGGAAGAAGCGCATCTCGCCCTTGGCCACGACTTCCTGCGAAGGCTGCGTGCTGGGATACTTGAGGAACCATTGCTCGCTGAGGCGATGCTCGATCGGCACATCGGCGCGTTCGGAGTAGCCGACGTTGTTTTGATACGGCTCTTCTTTCACCATCGAGCCGATCTCAGTGAGTAGCTCAGCCGCACGCTTGCGCGCGGCGAAGCGCTCCATGCCGCCGAGGTCCTTGCCGGCGAGTTCATTGAGGATCCCGTTCGGATGCATCACGTCGATGACCCCAATCTTCGCAAAGAAGTATGGTGGCGGAAGCGCGCCGGCTAGTTCCGGATTTGCGTTAAGCTTAGCTTGCCATTCAGCATACATCCGAGACGACTCTTGAGCGTTAACTCGTGCAGCGATCTCGAAGTCCGCCTTGTCATGCGCGGGCGTCACTTTCAGCACGCCGGTGCCGAAGGTGAAATCGACATGCTCGTCGCCCACGATGGGCAGTTCGGCCTGGTTCTCCAAAGGCAGCGGACGACGCACGTGCTTGCCGATGAGGTGAGCGTAGCGCGGGTCCTTCGGATTGACCGCGATGGCGGTGTCGCCGGGGATCACTTCGGGACGCGTGGTGGCGATTTCCAGCCAGGTGCCGGGCTCTTCGATGACTTCCACTTTGAAGTGATACATGGTGCCGTTCTGCGGCTTCATCGTCACCTCTTCATCGCTCAACGCGGTGAGGCTGGACGGGCACCAGTTCACCATGCGCTTGCCACGGTAGATCATCCCTTTCTTGTAGAGATCGACGAACACGCGCTGCACGCAGCGGCTGTATTCGGGGTCCATGGTGAAGCGCTCGCGGCTCCAGTCGCAGGACGCGCCGAGCTTCTTCAGCTGCTGGATGATGATGCCGCCGTGCTTCTCCTTCCATTCCCAGATCTTCGCCACCAGCTTCTCGCGGCCGAGGTCGTCGCGATGCTTGATCTCGCCCTGCTTCTTGAGGTTCTTCTCCACCACGTTCTGCGTAGCGATGCCTGCGTGGTCGGTGCCAGGGAGCCAGAGCACTTCCTTGCCCAGCATCCGCGCCCGACGGCAAAGGATGTCCTGGATGGTGTTGTTCAGCACGTGCCCCAGCGTGAGGATGCCTGTGACGTTCGGTGGCGGGATGACGACGGAATACGCCGGGCGCTTGTCGCTGACGCGCGAGGGATCGGCGGTGAAGGCACCGTCGGCGATCCATTGGGCATACCAGCGTTCTTCGACTTCGGCTGGCGTGTAGGTCTTGCTGAGTTCGGACATGAGCTTGGAAAAAGGGCGCGCAATGTGGGCCGCTTCGGGAGAAAGGCAACGCTGCGTTCCGGGTCGGATTCCTGATTCCCTATTCCTGATTGAGGGCCAGAGCGGCGTGGTCTGGATACGACGTGCTGATGCTAAGAATCAGGAATTCGGAGTCAGGAATGGAGCTCTACTTCGTGCCGCTGGCCGAATTTTGAGAACGAGTGAGAACATCGCCAACTACACTTCTGGACACTGCGGGCACGGGTGGAAATCCTCGTGGGGATCTTGATTCACGCCATGAAAACGTTCTCCTCGATTGTGTTGATGCTGACGGCGGCGCTGGGGGTGTCCCAGGCGGAAACGATCACGCTGACCACCACGACAGGCCGCGCCTACCAGCAATGTCGCATCGTGAAAATGGAACCCGATGGCGTGTCCTTTCGCCACGCCAATGGCGCGGGGAAAATCTTGTTCAAAGACCTGACCAAAGAGCTGCGCGAGCACTTCGACTATGACCCGGTGCGCGCTCAAGCGCATGAAGAGAAGCTGAAGGCGGACAAGGCCAAGGAGCGGGCTGAGAAAATGAAGAAGGCGCAGGAGATCCTGCAGGCGCATCAGGAGTCCGTGAATCGGGCGCTGGAAACGCAGGCCCTAACAGCGCTGACCCAGGCCCTGGCACAAGCACGAGAGTATCAGGGCAACGGCGGCTTTGTCACGCTCACGGGCGGCCTGCCCTACGCGCCGCTCGGCCCGGTGTTTGAGGGCAGCGATTACGAGCGCGGCAACGGACGCTTCCACAGCCCGGTGTTGAACTGGTATGGCCAGAGCGTGGGGCATTTTCACCCTGGTGCCTACCACCACGGCTTCACTCCGCGCTCGTTCTTTGCCGTGCCTGGTCTGGGACCGAACTACGCTCCGTCGCAAGCCGTGCCTTGCGCACCGGTCATTCGCGGCAGAGTGGCGGTGCCGACCCGGCACTGAACTTTACCACACCTTCAGCGTGCTCTTGCCCTCATCGATGAGCTTCCAGAAGTTCTTGGACTTCGCCAGCTCATCATCCTCGCTGCTCTTCAGGTTTGAGCGGAATAGGAAGTCCGCCAGCGTGTTGGCGTGCAGCACGCGGTGGACACGCACATTGCCTTCATTGACCGCGAAGTAGATGCGGTAGTCGCCGGCGCGGCAGCGGAAGAGATCGCCCTGGCCACGGCTGAGCACGCCGAAGCGTTTCTTCAAGATGTCGCCTTCCAGATCGGAGGGCTGGATGTTCATGGCCTCCAGGATCTTGAACTGCTCTTGCGTGGGCAGGCGCGACAGCTCGGCGGCACTGATTTCATTGAAGACGATCTGCATGGGCATGGCGCTGGATAAAGGCGAGGGCGTGACGGTGCAAGCAGGAAGGCAGAGAGCGAAGAGCTAAGGGGCCGAAGGCCTTTCCTTCGCTCTTTGCCCTTCGCCAACGGCTCTCACTTCTTCCCAAACATCGCCGCCAAGTTCTTCAGCGCGTCGGGATCGGCGGGCTTCTCGGCGGACAAAATCGCTGCCTCCTGGATCGCGCAGAGTTCGGCGATGCCTTTCTTGCCCAGGGCCAGCAGCTGGTCGAGCTGCGCTTGGCTGAACACGGCCTCCTCGCCGCTGCCCTGCACCTCCACGAAGTCCCCAGCCTCGTTCATGACGATGTTGGAATCCACCTCGGCCTTCACATCCTCTTCATAGTTGAGGTCGAGCAGGGCTTCCTGACCAACGATGCCGACGCTGATGGCGGCGACTTTTTTCTTCAGCGGCTGGTGGATGATTTTGCCCTTGGCCAGCAGGCGGTTGAAGGCGATGGCGCTGGCGATGCAGGCCCCGGTGATGGCGGCGGTGCGGGTGCCGCCGTCGGCCTGGAGCACATCGCAGTCGATGCACAGGGTGCGCGGTCCCAGCTTTTCCAGGTCCACAACGGCACGCAGGCTGCGGCCAATCAGGCGTTGGATCTCGATGCTGCGGCCATCCGGCCGACCGCGCGAGGAGTCGCGCTCTTTGCGGTCCAGCGTGGAATAAGGCAGCATGGAATACTCGGCCGTGAGCCAGCCGCCCTTCACATTCTGCACCTTCATCCAGCGCGGCACCTCCTCCTGGATCATGGCGGAGCAGATGACGCGGGTGTTGCCGAAGCAAATCAGCACCGAGCCCGTCGCGTGCGGGGCCACGTCGAGCACATACTCGATTTTGCGAAGCTGATCAGGGGCGCGGCCGTCGGTGCGTGGCATGGGAGGGGGAGAAGTGAGGTTTCCAGGACCAAGCCATGCCTGATGCCCGGGCGCAACCGGGCTGGTAAGAAAACCGGGCTGTAAACAGAGGAAGTCAGCGAATTTGCCCAAGACATCCGAATAGTTTGGAAAATCGAAATAGAAAGCTTGCCAAGTGTTGGTCACTGGTCATATTTATGATAATTACATTCAATATGGCAGCAACACAACTTAGCCCTCGCTTCCAACGCACTCTGGTGCGCCTTTTGGCCTTTGCTATGGCCGCTGCCACGACCTTGCTCCTGCCTGCTCAGCAAGCCCAGGACGACACGCCGAGCATCAAGGTCAACTTCCCCAACACGCCGATTGGCGGCATCATCCCGGTTTACCAGCAACTGACGGGGAAGAAAATGATCCTGGATGGTTCGCTCCAGGGCGAGACGCTCAAGATCATCGGCACCCGACCGCTGACCAAGAAAGAGGCCGTGAATTTCATTGAGGCATCCCTGCTGCTCAATGGCTACGCCGTGATCCGCGTGGATGACAGCACGGTGAAGCTCATCCACCACAGCGGTGGCAAGAGCCCGACCTCGGAGCGGCTGCCCGTGTATTCCTCCATCCGCGATCTGCCGGAGAATGAGGAGATCGTGCATTTCGTGCTGCCGCTGGCCAACATCTCCCCTGACGAGGCAGTGAAAGCCTTCACCACCGTCATCAAGCTGCATTCCTATGGCGCGATCACGCCGGTCACGAACACCTCCAACATCATCATCACCGAGAACAGCGCCACCATCCGCAGCGTGTATGAGCTGGCGCAGATCATCGACGTGCCGCCGGCCGAGATTGCCAATGAGATGATCGAGCTGAAGCGCTCGGACGCCGAGAGCGTGGCGGAGATCATCAACGAAATCTACGAAGAGAAGGAGAAGTCTGAAAACGCCCCAGCCTCAGGCCGCAGCGACAGCCAGGGCAATCCCGCGCAGGCCGCGAACGCAGCGCCGAAGCCAGTGGCGCCCAGCAGCGCGAACACCGCCAACACCAATCCCACGGCTGCGAAGGTTAAGGTGATCCCGCACCGCCGCACCAACTCGCTGCTGGTCATCGCCAGGCCCGTGGACATCACTTACATCAAGGGGCTGGTGGAGAAGCTGGACCGCGAGAGCAGCGGCTCCAACTTCCTGGAGCGCAAGCTGCGCTACATGCCCGTGGTGGAGTTCCTGCAGGTGGCGCGCGATGCTTTGTCGCGTGACACGGACATCGACAGCGAGGGCAACAGCACCTCGGGCGGCAGCGATACTTCGAGCACGCGCCGCCGGTCTTCGACCAACTCTCCCTCCACCGATGCCCGGCAGGCTTCACGCAGCAGCAATGATTTTGGCACCGGGGGCAGCATCGGCGGCGACAACGGCTTCAACAGCAACGCCAGCCGCAGTCTGCTGGACGACCCGGATGAAACCGGCGCTCCGGAAAGCGTGGTCGTGGGCAAGACTTTGCTCATTGCCGACTCGCGTTCCAACACCCTGATCGTCAACGGCTCGCCCGAGCATGTGGACATCATCGACAAGCTCATCGAGCGCATGGATCTGCGCCCTCAGGAAGTGTATCTCTCCACGGTCATCGGCCAGCTCAACCTGGGCGACGAGTATGACTACGGGGTGGACATGCTGAAGGCGCTGGATGACTTCACGCTGCGCCGGGCCGACACCGCGACCACGACCACGACCACGAGCACAGGCAACACCACCACCGGCACGACCACCACGACAGGCACGGGCACAAGCACAGGCAGCACGACAGGCACTGGAACAGGCGGCGTGACCGGAGCCTTGGCCAATGCCGCGTCTCAAGTGCTGGGCACGCCGGGCCTTGTGGAGTTTCCAGTCACCTTCGACGGCTATGACTGGAGCAAGTTCAACCTCTACGGCCAGATCGGGTCCATCGGTCGCTATTTGCACCTGCTGGAAGGGAACAAGAACTTCAAGGTGCTGAACCGTCCTAGCATGACTGTGCGCAACAACGAGAAGGCCGTCATCTCCAACGGCCAGCGCATCGCGGTGCCGGTGAGCACGCTTTCTAACGTCGGCGGCGGCGTGGGCAACACAGCCGCAGTCAGCAGCAGCATCGACTACCGCGACGTGGTGCTGAAGCTGGAAGTCGTGCCGTTGATCAACAGCAATGACGAGGTCACGCTGCGCATCGCCCAGGTCAATGACAACGTGGTCGGTCAGCAGACCATCGGCGGCAACAGCATCCCCACCATCGGCACGCAGGAGCTGGTCACCACCGTGTCCGTCAAGGACGGCGCCACCGTAGTGCTCGGCGGCCTGATCACCGAGCGCGAGCAGCGCACGGAGAACGGCGTTATCTTCCTGCGCCGCATTCCGGTGCTCAAGCACCTGTTCAACCGCAAGCAGATCACCAAGGCGCGCGAGGAATTGCTCATTTTCATCCAGCCCAAGATCATCAAGGGCGACGATCCGCTGGACCTGCCGAATGACATTGAGGCAGGGCGTTCCAAGGTGTTCGGCGAAGCCATGCGGTTCGCCAACGAAATCCCGGAGGCAAAGCGCGCGCTGCCAGCGGAGTAAGCGGGAGGTTTCATCATGGTGACTGCGCGCCCAGCTCCCGCCCTGCTGCCAGGTGATGGCCCCACGGAGTCACGGAGCGGCCGGTTCGGGCCGGTGCTGGCTGAGCCGCGCATTGCCCGGCGCTTCGAGGACGAGGACCGTGTGCTGACGCTGCGCAACGTGCGCATCCTCTGCTGGATTGCCATGATTCTGGTGCCCGTGGCGGTGGTGCTGGACTACTTCGCGTATCCGCAGCTGCTGCTGGAATTCGCGCTGCTGCGGCTCTCGTGCAGCCTGTGTCTGATCCTCGTGCTGCTGGCCACGCGCACCTGGATCGGGCACCGCTACTACCGCGCCTTCACCGTGCTGGTGCCGATGATTCCAGCCTTCTTCATCAGCCTCATGATCCACGTGGCCAACGACCCGGGCACCAGCTACTACGCGGGTCTCACACTCTGCCTGGTGGCCATCGGCTTCATGTTTCACTGGACCTTCGCAGAGAGCGCGTTTGCCCTCGGGCTGACGATTATTTTCTACCTGCTGGCTAACACCGGGGCGCTGCTGCGCGGCGTGTCCATGGAGTCCATGGGCGTCTTCGTGAACAACTGCGTGTTCATCCTGCTCAACGGCGTGGTCATCATCAGCGGCAGCTTTTACCATCACCGCATCCGTGTGCGCGAGTTCCTGAATCGCGTGGAGGTGGAGCAACAGCGGGCGGAGCTGGAGGCAAGCAACCAGGAGCTCAGCGACACGCTGAAGCAACTGCGGGAGACGGAGAATCAGCTCTTCCAGAGCGAGAAACTCGCGTCCCTGGGCCGCATAAGCGCGGGCATCATTCACGAGATCAACAACCCGCTGAACTTCACCAACCAGGCGATCTTCGTGTTGAAGAAAAAAAGCCGGCACCTGCCGGACGCGGAGCGCACGGAGTTCGAACGCATCGTGGGCGACATCAAGGAAGGCATCGGCCGCGTGTCCTCGATCGTGTCAGACTTGCGTGGCTTTTCACACCCGGATTCCGGCCTTCTCATGGACGTGGACGTGGTCGTCGCGGTGCAGAGCGCACTACGCTTGATGAGCAAGGACCTCAATGATTCGGGCACGGACCTTCAACTGGAGCTGCCGGCGCAGCTGCGGGTGAAGGCCGACCAAAACCAGCTGGTGCAGGTGCTCATCAACCTGATTCACAACGCAATGGACGCGATGAAAGGCCGGCCCGCGCCACGTCTGGAGATCCGCGCCAGCAAGACCTCCGACCGCGCGCTGATTGTCGTCAGCGACAACGGCTGCGGCATTCCTGAAGACAACCTGGCCAAAATTTTCGACCCGTTCTTCACCACCAAGGAAGTGGGTGAAGGCATGGGCCTCGGCCTCAGTGTCAGCTTCCGCATGATGAACCACATGCAGGGCGGCATCGAAGTCACCCGCGTGCCCGGCAGCGGCACGGCCTTTACCCTCTGGCTCCCCACCCCCCGACCATCATGATTGAACTTGGTAAACCCCGGCGACCAGCCGTGCTGTATGTCGACGACGAATCCAAGGCCTTGCAGTATTTCCGCGAGGCCTTCGAGGACGAATTCACCATCCACACCGCCAGCAATGCCGAGGAAGGCTACTCCATCCTGCTGGAGCGCGGCGAGGAGATCGGCGTGCTGATGACCGACCAAAGCATGCCCGGCGCCCCGGGCGTGGATTTGCTGGAGCAGGCGCGGCGCCTGAACCCGAACATGATCCGCATCCTGGTCACGGCTTACACCGACTACGACACCGCCGTGCAGGCCGTGAACGACGGGCGCATCTACCGCTACATCCACAAGCCCTGGGACCCAGAGGAGATGCAGGCCACGCTGGAGCGCGCCGCCGAGTTCTACGCCACCCTGCGCGAGCGCGATCAACTGCTGGGCCAGAAAGTCGAGACGCTCCGGCACATCATGCTGGCCGACAAGGTCGCGGGCCTGGGCATCCTTGCCGAGGGTCTGAATCATCACCTGCGCAACGCCCTGACGGTCATCCGCGCCTTTGTTGATCTGGCGCCGTTCAAGCTGGGCGAGGAATTGCAGGACGCGCCCGTGCAGGACCCCGCTTTCTGGACGGACCTGCATCGCCAGGCGCAGGACCAGATCGGCCGCATTCAGCATGTGCTCGGACGGCTGGGCGAGGCCTCCCAGGCGCGTGACCTGCCGCGCCAGGACCAGGCCGACCCGGTGGAGGTGCTGGACGAGACCAGCGCGCTGTATTCCAAGTCCTTCGAGCTGAAAGGCATCCGCCTTTCCCACTACGCGCATCCC
>Ga0164294_10003255_pt1 | contig 14485 bp, 10 predicted proteins | sample GEODES005metaG_FD_111479 | JGI IMG/M metagenome (GOLD analysis project Ga0164294, IMG submission 111479) | Oligotrophic lake water microbial communities from Sparkling Lake, Wisconsin, USA - GEODES005 metaG | ecosystem: Environmental > Aquatic > Freshwater > Lake | place: USA: Sparkling Lake...
CACCAAGAACGTGAAATGGGAAGGCCAGTGCATCTGGCGCTACCACCCGAAAAAGAAGACCTTCGAAATCTATGCCGAAGGCGGCGGCAACACCTTCAGCCTCGACATCGACAGCAAGGGCCGAATTTTCTCCGGCACAAACGGCGTCACGCGAGGCATGCACTACGAGCAGGGCAGCTACGGCATCAAAGGTTGGGGAAAGCACGGCCCGCTGACCAATCCTTATGCCTTCGGCTGGTTTGAGCACATGAAGCTGGAAGGTGACAATAAACGATTCTCTCAAGCTTTCACCGTCTATGAAGGTGGCCTGCTCGGCAGCGCCTACGAAGGCAACATCATCGCGCCAAATTCTCTGCACAATCTTGTCTATGTCAGTCAACGGCTGCCAGATGGCTCCACTTTTAGCAACCAAGATGAAGAGCAGCTCATGACCACCAGCGACCGCTGGTTCCGCCCTGTCTGGAGCGGCGTCGGCCCCGATGGCGGCTTCTACATGCTCGACTGGTATGACACCCGCCTTAGCCACGTCAGCCCCGTCGATGACTGGCACAAAACCAGCGGCCGCATCTACCGCGTCCGCCCCGCCGCAGGTGCACCGAGGTTAAAACCCTTTGATTTGAGCCAAGCAAGCGCGGAGGAGCTTCTCGGCTATTTGGGCCATGCAAATGAGTGGTTCCGCAAACAAGCCATCCACGAGATCGGCTGGCGAAACATGACCGAACTCGTGCCGAAGATCAAAGCCATGCCTCTCTCCTTGGAAACGCTCTGGACTCTTGAGGCACTGAACGCTGTCCAAGCACTGCCGCTCAACGTCAGCGATCCCTACATTCGTCGCTGGGCGGTCAAAATGATCGGCGAAGGGCATGAAGGAAGCGCGGACACTCTTGTCCGCTTGGCTCGAGAGGAACAACACCCCGAAGTCCGTGCCCAAATCCTCGCAACCGCTAAAAGGCTGCCAGCCAAGACTGCGCTACCTCTTCTCTGGAGCGGCGATGCCGAAGACCAAAGCGGACATCTTCCATTGCTCGCCTGGTGGGCCCTCGAATCGAAGGCCGAAAAAGAACGCGAAGCCGTCTTCGCCTTCCTCAAGTCCGACACCGATTTCCTCCAAACCAAACTCTTCCGCGACCACCTTGCTGAAAAGCTCGCGAAACGCTACGCTCTGGCCGGTGGTGAAGAAAACCTCAACTCCTGCGCTGATCTGCTCGCCCTCACCAACGACGAAACTCTACGCAGCCAATTCATTGCGGGCATCGCCTCGGCCTTTGAAGGCGCGGAGATGCCAAAACTGCCGGATTCTCTCACCAAGGCGCTCAACGATTACCTGACGAAGCAATCCGGCAGCGACCTGACGCTCGCGTTGCGCAGCGGCAGCAAAGACGCGCTTAAAGACGCCTTGAAGCTGCTTGAGGACAAGAAGGCCACCAACACCGCCCGCATCGCCATCGCGAAAACTTTGGCGGAACTCGGCAAGCAAGAGGCGGTGATGCCCATGGTGACCCTTTTGAAATCCAGCGCGGCTCCCAGCCTCAAACGCGGCATTTTGCAGGCCGCAGCTAAGTTTGATGACAAACGCCTTCCCGAAGCCCTCCTACTCGGTTGGGAAGGCCAAATCGCCGGAGACAAGGCCCTACGCGAGGATGCCTTGCGAGTCATGACCGGACGCAAGGGGTGGGCACAGATTTTGATGAACTTCGTCAACGAATGGAAAGTGCCAGCGAAGCATTTCACCATCGACATCGTCCGCCAGCTCAGCCTGCACAAAGATCCGGACATCGACGCCAGCATCGAAAAGCACTGGCGCGGCCTGCTCGCCACCGGACCCACACCCGAAAAGAAACGCGAAGCGGAGCGCATTAAGACCGTCCTCAAAACCGGTCTTGGCGATGCCAACAAAGGCAAACTGCAATTCACCGCCCGCTGCGCCGTCTGTCACAGCCTCTTCAGCGAAGGCGGCAAGATCGGCCCCGAACTCACCGGCTACGACCGCAGCAACGCCGACTTCTGGCTCGACAACCTTTTCACGCCCAGCCTCGAAATTCGCGAAGGCTTCGGCACCTACATCGTGAAAACCAAAGACGGCCAAATCCTCAGCGGCCTCATGGATGCTCAAGACGCCAATGGCATCGTCCTCAAAGACATGGCAGGCAACAAAACCGCCATCAAACAAGCCGACATCGAGACGCTGGAAGCCTCCCCCATTTCCCTCATGCCGGAAGGTCTGACGACAGGCATGACCGACGCAGACTTGAAGGACTTCTTTGCTTACCTCATGCGGAAGTGAACCCATGTTTTTGCCCATTCATATTTTCTCTTATTCTTCAAACCAAGAAGGCAAGATCTGCCCGTGACGAGAATGTCACCGCTTTTTGCTATCGAGTTGAATCTGTGTTGGCACTGAAAAGCTGTGTTTGATCATCGACTTTTCTGGACTGACTCCTTTTGCCGCAGGCATGGTTGGTGGGTACTGCTGCTGCTGACGTTGCTGCTGTATCTGCCTGGCACCAGCATCTTACCGCTCATGGATCGCGATGAGCCCCGCTTTGCTCAGGCCACGGTCGAAATGATGGAGCGCGGGAGTTGGTCGGTGCCCTATTTCAATGGTGAATATCGCTTTGATAAACCACCGCTCACTTACTGGTGGATGTGGCTGAATTACAGACTTCTGGGCATCAGCGAAATCGGTGCGCGATTGCATGGTGTTTTGGCCGTCTTTTTGACCGCGCTCGTCATCCGAGGTCTAGCGCAGCGACTTTCAGAAAAGGCCACCACGGGTCTCACCGCGGCCCTGCTCTGGCTGACGACGGCACAAACCTTAATCCATGGTCGGCTTTGTGTGGCCGACATGCCCATGATTCTTTGCGTGACTCTAGCCTGTCGCGCCCTGCTTGAACTGGTGGTGAAACCCGATGAGAAGCCACGCGCCATCTGGTGGTGGACATTATGGCTGTCCCTTGGCTTTGGCTTTTTGGCCAAAGGTCCCATTGCCTGGCTGGTCCCGGGCTTGACACTAGTGCTTTGGCGTTATGGTTTCTGGTGCCAACCCATTTCCTGGAAGCCTCTGCGCGTCATGCCAGGGTTAGCCGTCATGATGCTGCCCGTTGCTGCCTGGGGCATCCCTGCGCTGATCGAGACGCAGGGCCTCTTTTGGGACATTGGCATGGGACGTCATGTGGTGAAGCGCGGTGTCGAAGTGCTGAATGGACGCAAATTCATCCCAGGTTACTATTTCGTCAGCACTTGGCTGAGTCTTTTTCCCTGGCTCTTTTTCCTCATGCCTGTTTGGCGTCTGCTACGCGCTGAATGGTCCATGGAGAAGACTTTTCTTGCCGCGTGGTTCGTGACTCCACAGATCATTTTTTCGTTCTATGCCACTCAGCTGCCGCATTATGTGATGCCTGGATACCCCGCTTTTCTGATCCTGCTTGCTCTTGCCTGGGACAAAAAACAGCCACTGCCAAAACAAGCCATCATGGGTCTCGTGGGTATGGCTGGACTGACCTTCGCTTTGGCGGTGACGGCTTGGTTCATGCCCGTCGCCATGCCTGAAGTTCGCGCGCTCGTGCAAAGCACCGCAACTCTGGTGATGGCCCTTTTTTCACTTGGGGGAGTGGCTGCTCTATTCGCCTGGAAAGGCAATGGCCCGATCCGGTGGGGCATGCCTCTATTGGCTGTGATCAGCTGCTCTCTGGCACTATGGCCCTTCAGTCAGCAGTTGCGTGAGACTTCAGTGACCTTGCAACTGGCCAAACACCTCAAGCCAACAGCCCCTGAAATGCGCCTGCTGGCCCAAGGATTCGATGAGCCAAGCTTGGTCTTTTACACGCAGCATTCTTGGGAAATGGGAGTTCCCATGGCTGAAATCAAAAAGCAAGTCGCGCTCCCAGGTCCCTGCTCCGTCGTCCTGCTACGCCGCGAGTGGACTCTGGATGGCTGGTTTAAGTCGCTACTGGGGCAACGACCTCCAGGTCAAGCGAGCAAGGATCGCTCGGCTGAAGTCGATGCATTTCAAGCGGCCTTTCCCGACATGACCCGTCACGTGGTCCAAGGGTTCAATGGTGCTAGATCCAGTTGGACAGAAGTGGTGGTTTTTATCCGCCGACTTTGAAGCTCCGCACGCCGCATCCGCCGCACGACGATTCCTAGGGGAACACCGAAGAAAAAAGCCATCGCGATGGAAGCCAAAACATCACTGGGATGATGGCGATTATTCTGCATCCTTGACCACGAAACTCCGGCTGCGACAATCAGCATCGGCACGCCGACGGGCGGCAGCGCCACAGCTACGGGCACACTGGCCCCAAAAGCAGTGGCCGTGTGAGCACTCGGAAAGGATTGGCGCCTCGCTGCAAAGCTCGGGCCGTGAAAGCCATGCTCACCTTTATCACTGGGCCTGGAGCGCCCGGTCAGCAATCGGCTAACATTGGCGATCGTTCCGCAACTGACCGTCCCAATGACCGCTGCAACCACGATCCGACGGAAAAACAGGGACTTCCGAAGTCTTGCCGTCAAACCCAGCCCCACAAAGACGAGCATATTGAATCCCATAAAATCTCCCCAGTAACTAAGGGCCAAGGCCACGCGGTTTACCCAGTGCATGCGGTTCCCCGCAACGTCCTGACGAATCATTTGGAGCAATTCAAGATCGACAGGCATGAGCATCACCAAAGCGGTCAAACAAATGCAGACATAAGCCCACACGTAAAAACGATGCCTAGCCAACCATGCCCTCGCCCGCTTCATCATCATCAGACCATCTGCCCACCAGACACTCAGAGCCGCTTGCGGCAAACGCAGACGGTTTTCCAGCTTGGCAGTGATTTGCAGGGAGCGTGGCCAATTTTTAAAGTGCATGAAAGAGGAGTCCAAGGGCGAACATTGGGTGGATCTTTGAAGCGATTCTTCCTCCGATGCCAATGCTTGAATCAAACGATTTCGTCGACTTTGATCGCTTCAACGAATTCCCAGACGATGCCTTGACCTTTCACTGAGATGACCGAACGTCGCGATGTTAGACTGATTGGGGGCGTCCTGGTTTCGACGGGTAGTCTGCGGTCGGGGTGGCATGCCGAGGATGATTCGTTGGCCTCGTAAAAAATCGGATCAAACAAACAACAGCAAACTCTTCTGAGCTAGCTCTCGCGGCCTAAGCCCCGCGACGTCTTCAAAGCAATGTCTGGTAGCTTTGACGACGCAACTACCAGGCTGGCTGGATGATCGGGCGACCGGATCGAAAGCGAGATCAAACAGGACGCTGGGAGAAAGGAATTCTGCAGTTGGAAGCCCCTCTCCGAGATCAAAACATCTGATAAGCATGTAGAAGCTTCGGCTTATGGCCATTCGGACAGGGGTTCAACTCCCCTCGCCTCCACCACCTTGATTTTCAAGGTGGTGATCACCTGAAAGGGTGAAACTAAGAACAAAAATGGGAACACAGCCATCACGGTCCGCCCATGTAGCGAGGTGACTTGTGATTCGATGCGGCTGCTTGCCGGGGCTTGGGTGGATATTTTTCGAGTTGCGATGCATTCAGTCTGCGCACGCGCCCAAATGGATAATAGCACTTGTTAATGTTCTTAAGCTCTTTAAACCTTAACACCTAAGTCTACGCTGCATTTTCCTGAACCCGCTTCAACCTCGTGAAATTAACATTCTTATTGGCCTTGTGCTTAATTAGTTCAAATTGCAGGTCTACAGGCCCGTCACGAAACTCAAGTCTCACTCACGGACAAGTTCAAATGACTTTGGTGAAGGGGGCTACAACTCAAACGCAAGTGCTTGAAACGTTTGGTTCGCCGAATGTAACTTCTTTGGACGCACAAGGACATGAAGTGTGGACCTATCAACGCCATGCCTCATCATCCAGAGGATCAGAGGCCTATGGAACGCTAATGCTGTTTGGTGGCTCTGTAAGTGGGTTTGAGCAGTCTTCCAAGGCGATGACACTCATCATTAAATTCAATGCACAAAAGGTCGTTTCTGACTTCAATAGTCTTTATTCTAGCTTCTAATTAAAATGACAACACACACACCATTACTTTTCTCTGCAATCCTTTTAGCTGGTGCTCTTACAGGATGCGTTACAGGCGGACCAACTAAGTCCGGCCTAGAGCTTCAATCTTTTCAGAGAAAGGAGTTTGAATGCACCAAAAAAATAGCTTTCGCTTCAACGCTTTCAGTTTTTCAGGACCTAGGATATATCGTAAAGTCAGCGAGTTTTGAAACGGGTCTGATCTCTGCTGCCAGCCCCACAAAAAACGTGATGTTTATGGGAAGCTACATGTCCAATACAGAAGCAACAGCATTCATTGAAGAGTTTACTCCGACTAAGTCATCGATTCGATTGAACTTTGTCAATGTATCCGAAAGCTCATCTGGATACGGAATGAAATCACGTTCTGACAAACCTGTGGAATTAGCGACTCCGTACCAAAACGCATTTGTTAAAATTCAAGAAGCTATTTTCGTTAGGACGAAAAGCCAATAGAAAGCAGACGATAACTGCTTGTGATAAGATATAGGGACGAAGGAACATTAAGGCATTCTCCTGATTACCTCTATGTCAGAGTCACTGCATGGCATCTGTAGAGCTTAATAAACCAGCACTAGAACTGCAGCCTGCTCCACATCCTTGATGGTGGCCTCAAAGTCACGCTGCGTCGTGTTTGGTTCTTTGAGCTTGGCCGCCACTTCAGGGACAGATTCAAGGAAGCTCAATAGATAGCTGCTCTTGACGGCATAATTCACATTTTCCGCCAGCGAGCCACTCGTCGCGAGAGCGGCTTTCTGACTTAGTTTCGCCACCACGACGCCGATGACATTCCCGCGCTCATCTACAAGTGCACCACCGGAGTTGCCAGGCTGCACAGGAACGCTGATCTGAAAGTGGCGCGCATCGTCCTGAATACCCGCAAGGCTAGCAATTTCTCCTTTAGCCAGTTTGGGAGAGAATCCTTGCAGACCGATGTTTGGAAAGCCCACAGTGGCAACCGTGGCACCTAGCTGCACTTTACGACTAAGGACGACTGGCAGTTCGGCAAACTTTCCTTCCGCCTTTAGCAGTGTCAGATCATTCAGCTCATCCACTTTGATCACTTTGGCTGGAATGATACCCGATGCAGTGAGGACACGCACCGTTGCTCCACGACCAGCGACATGTTGATTGGTGATAAAATAACCGTCATCAGTGATGAAGAACCCACTTCCCGTGCCTTCTGGACGTGATTGTTCAAGATTCTCGCGCGTAACGTTGTTTGCTTGCGACTTATCCCGTGGCTGGGATTCACGCGTCATAACCTCTTTTTGTGCCTTAACCTTCGCTGCTTCGAGAGCTAGTTTTGTTTCTTCCAAGGCGAGCTTGGCCTGTTCTAGCTGAATCCGCTGCAATTCAGTTTCAAGTGAAGGAGGTGGTCCGTAAATACTTTCAATATCTTCTATGGCAGCCTTTCTAACTTTTTCCACTCTTCCTGTTTTATAAACCAGTTCCATGCCTCCAACCATTTCTACAAGTTCATTGAAACGCTTTTCAATCATCGCTGCATAAGCAATGCGTTGCTGTTGAAGTTGCTCCGGATTAACCGCAACAAATGGCTGTGCCGACGCATTGGCTGAGTGCAGCATGAACATTATCGCAGCAAAAAAGAGTGCAGGTTTCATGAATTGAGGATGATATCTGGTTTCGTGAATTGTGCAGCAACGGCCACCTTAGTGATATTAGTCAAAGTCCTTGTGTTTGTCATGGGCAATATAGGTGTTCACTTTTCGCAGATAGGATTAACCATCTAAGTGCCCTATTTTAGCAGATCATGGTGAAGCAAAGACCACTGGATAGTCCTCAATCGCACAGGAAGGCGGTTTTTACGCACTGTTAAGCATCCAGCGATAGACATTTGGCTTGTCTCCGAGCGCCTTTACATTAGACGGCCCCCTTCCTCACTGTTTGAAGGATGCCACATGCCTCCATTTTGCACAGCCCATGGAAGCCACGATTTCGGCCATGGTTGCGCTGCACTCTCCGCGCTGTGGTTGACTCTCAGCCTCAGCGTCATTTCACCAAGTCACCGACGAGCAACAGAGCGCCTGGATAAAAGGCGGTGCCATTGAAGCGCTCAGGTTTGTCGATGGTGTTTTTGTTCTGGGCAAGGATAGCGGCCTTGTTGGGCTGATCGGTATGAATCTGAAGCTTGACGCGGTGAACCGTGTCTGGCAGGTCCGTGCCGATCAGGAGTGCAGACAGTCGATGATAGACGCAATAGGCATCAAAGCGCGGAACGATGCGCGCTGGTTGATCATCCAGAGTGAGGGTGATTTGACCGCAATCGGGACCAATGATGTCGTAAATGGCGCAGCGGGTGCCTTTGAATTGAAAGGCAATGGTTTCTCCGGCTTGACTGCCTTGGTGCAGACTGGTCATGCGCTTGGCCCAGCGCTTGCCGAATTCATCTGTGATGGGATCAAGGGCCCTGAAACCTGCGGAGAGTGTGGCTTCCTGGATCGGCACGAGTTTGGCCATTTCATAATGATTGGCCACAAAGGGAGCACCTAGGACATGATCAGCAGGACTTTTCGAGGCGCTGGTAATCGGGGTCCAGGAGCGAATGATGGCTTGAAGATAGAGCTCATGGCCGGTCTCGGGATGCGGGTGTACACTGTCTGGAGCAAAGACAAATTGGTCACCCAGAGCTTGTTTTTCCTCAGGCGTCTTCGGCAGCTTGGCCTTCCAGAGAAGCTTACCCACCTTGGCTAACTTGGCCACCTCCATGCCCATGTGGATGCTGGGGATGCCATAGTGATCGGCGATCTTTTCCATGGCACTGGCTGAGCGCTGAAATTTACCCTCCAACATCGGAGGCACCAAAGCCTCGGTGATCGTGTAAACGAAGCAGATATCGCATTGGGGAAGGCTGCGCCAAGTCTGACGCACAATGCCTTCCATGCATTGGAAGATCTTCTGAGGTTCGGCTCCACCATCATTGACGGCAAACTCCACAAACAAGAGGTCGGGCTGATAATCGAGCATGTCCTGCTTCAGGCGAAAGACCCCAAGATCTGAGCCTGTGCCGCCGATGGCTGCATTGATCTCACTGATTTTAGCCTGCGGATACGATTTCTGGAAATGTGCCCGCGTTTTCGGTCTCCAGCCAGACTGGGCCGTGATGGAGCCACCGAAATAGCCCATTTTCACCTCGGCCCCGGCTTGGTTCACCTTAGCCAGAAAATTGGGCAATCCTTGGCGAGCCCTGCATTCCACCGCTGGCGCTAGAGGAAAATCAGATTCGGCAGCCAGCGCGGATGAACTGAATAAAATTGAGGCGAGAAGCAGATGGCGGGAAAGGATCATGGAAAGAGTTATCGTTCAAGACGGGTCACACTTAGCAAGCTTTTCCGACTGCTGAGAAAATCATTTTCGGCAAAAGTTTGTCTGTAAGCTTGCCATTCCCAGTGCCGTCACTTAAAAAATCATTATCCCCCACAAAACATGAGCGCAGACTTCTCCACTCCCCAAATCCCAGCCCTTGGTATCATGGAACCCCTCGGTGATGAGGATCGCGATATCCTCAGCGGCTACGGCGAATTCCGCCCCGTGCAGCCAGGCAGCCATTTGATCGAAGAAGGCAGCGTGCAAACCAGCCTCTATTTCATCATCAGTGGTAAGCTCCACGCAACCGCGATGCGTTCAGGGCATAAAGTGTTGCTCGGTGCCGTCGGCACGGGCGAAACCGTGGGCGAGATCAATCTTTTAGATCCATCTGCCGCCAGCGCCTCCGTCACAGCGGTGGAATTCAGCCAAGTCTGGTGCATCGATTCCAAGAGCCTCGAATCCTACATCAACGAATACCCACGAGCTGCCGCTTGGTTGCTCATCGGTGTGGGTAAGACCCTCGCCCGCCGTCTGCGCACAGTGAACGAAAAGATTGCCAGCTTCTACGGGGGTTGAGACGAAAAAGATCCGTCATCGATCTGACATTTGGCTTTGAACTTTGGGCCTGGCGCTGCATCTCTAGCAGCCCATTCCCCATTTCTTGAAACCCATGTCCGCTTCCACCTCTCCTTGCACCATTCACGTCGGCCTTGCTGGGCTGGGCAACGTCGGCGCAGGGGTCTATAAAAATCTTGATGCCAATCGCGATCTGATCCTTCAGCGCACGGGAGCCGATATCCGCGTCAAACGGGTCGTTGTGCGCGATGTGTCCCGCCCTCGTGATGTCGCGGTGCCTGCCGAGATGATCAGCACCGAATGGCAGGATTTGATTTCTGATAGCGAGATCCAAGTCATCGTCGAGCTCATCGGCGGCACGACCACAGCCTATGACCTCGTCTGCGCTGCGCTTCGGGCTCAAAAGATCGTCGTCACGGGAAACAAAGCTCTGCTGGCCGAGCGTGGACAAGAACTCTTCGCATTAGCCGAGCAATGCGGCGTGCCGATCTACTTCGAAGCCGCTGTCGCAGGTGGCATCCCGATCATTCAGGTACTCCAGGAAGGTCTGGTGGGGAATCGTATCCTGTCCATCCACGGCATCATCAATGGCACCTGCAATTACATTCTGACGCGCATGAGCCAGGCTGGGCTCAGCTATGCAGATGCCTTGGGTGAAGCCCAGGAAAAAGGTTATGCCGAGGCTGATCCAACTCTGGATGTCAGTGGCTGGGATGCCGCGCATAAGGCCATCATTCTGGCCTCTCTCAGCTACGGTTTTTGGATACCAACCTCCTGCGTGCATGTCGAAGGAGTGGATAAGATCGACCTTGTCGATTTCAAATTTGCCAAGCGTCTCGGTTATACCATCAAGCTGCTTTCCGTGATTCGGGCCGATGAACAAGGCCTCGTGGAAGTGCGCACACAGCCGACTCTAGTACCACTTTCCCACGTCCTAGCCAATGTCAGCGGCAGCTTCAATGCTGTGCTGGTCAATGGTGACATCGTCGGCGAGACACTCTTTTACGGACGTGGCGCAGGTCAGGACCCGACCAGCAGCAGCGTCATCAGTGACCTTTGTGAGGCCGCGGCGGTCATCGTTTATGGCGCACGCCACACCGGCTTCGTGCCGCATGGCCTCTACGGAAAAAGCAAGCCCGCTGAAGAAACCATTTCCCACTACTACCTACGCCTCACCGTGGATGATGTGCCTGGCGTACTGGCCCAAGTTTCCGCTGAACTCGGCAAACGTCACATCGGGATCTCCTCCATGATCCAACCCGAAGACCTGGAAGACACCAGTGGCAGCACCAATCTCGTGCTCATGATTCATGACGCCAAACTCGGTGACATGCTCCAAGCTCTAAACGCTCTGCGCGCTCTGACATGCGTGCGCAGTGAGCCAAGCTGGATGCGTGTAGAGACATTGCAGAGCTAGGCGTAGGCCCATCTACAAAGTCCTGCCAAACTCTGTCAGCGCTGATTCCAGACGCCGGATCTCTCGTCTCACGCGGGTAAAGGCACCCGAGGCTTTGGACATCTTCTCTTCCTGGGCCAACTCCGCCAGACGACTCACCGCCTGGAAAGCCTGCGGAGCTGCGTAAGCTCCGATCATGCCTTTCAGCGAATGGGCAGCCTGATACAACAATGAGGCATCTCCGCGGGCCATCGCATCCGACGCATCTCTTAGCAGGACGCCGGCATCCTCGGAGAAGATGGCTAACAGCTCACACATCAGGACTTTATCGCCTGTGCAGCGGGCGAATTCACTGTCAGAAAAAATGGCTTCCTTACTACGTGCAGCAGAGGCTCCAGCACTGGACTTTTGACCCACGAAACCAGACTCAACAGCTCGAAACAGATCCGCCGAACGCACCGGCTTGGACAGATAATCATCCAACCCAGCAGCCAAACAGCGCTCTCGGTCGCCAACCATAGCATTGGCTGTCATCGCGATGATGTGCAGATGTTTACCAGTCTGCTGTTCCTGTTCACGGATTTTTTGAGTGGCCTCCAGACCACTCATCTCAGGCATGTGCACATCCATCAGCACTGCATCAAAACGCTCCCGATCCACGGCCTTCAGAGCAGCTAAACCGTTGTCCACAACCGTGACTAAATGCCCACGCTGCTGCAGTAGCTTCGAGGCCACGATCTGATTCACCCGCCCATCTTCAGCGAGCAAGATCTTCAGCGGCCGGGCTGCCGTGAGGATAATGTCATCTGGCTTTGCCTCAGAGTCTTTCAGCAAGCCCAACGTGGCTTTCATTCCCAAAAGCAAATCACTCGGCTTAATGGGCTTCGTCACGACCCGGGAAAAGAGATGTGGAGGCGCATCCGCCAATTGCATAAAATCGCCCGCCGATGAGAGCAGCATGATCGGTGGTGCCTTGGTCCCAAAGGCCTCATGCAAGCGGCGCGCCACTTCGATCCCATCCATCTGCGGCATCATGACATCCAACAGAATCAACTTAAAGGGAACGGAGCGTTTTTGTCTCAAGATTTGCAATGCCTGCGCTCCGCTGGCAGCCAGCGTCGGCTTCAGTCCCCAATGCGCCACCATGCGCTGCAGGATATTCCCGCTCGTGGCATGATCATCCACCACCAGAACAGGCAAACCACGCATCTTTGCAGGGATCAGCACACGGGATCTCCCAGCCCGTGAACCCACGGTGAAGTGTGCGGTGAAATGAAAACTGCTGCCTAATCCTGGCGTGCTCTCCATCCAAATCTGACCGCCCATGAGATCCACCAGTTGGCGACAAATCGTTAGCCCTAAACCCGTTCCACCATAGCGCCGCGTCGTCGAGCTTTCCGCCTGGGTGAAAGCCTCAAAAATCTTATCATGCTTATCTGGAGCGATCCCGATCCCAGTATCACGCACCTGAAAGTGAAGCACGACCCGATTACCCTGGCGAGACTCCAGTTCAGCACTGACGACCACCTCGCCCACATGGGTAAATTTAAGCGCGTTTCCGACCAGATTCATGAGGATCTGCCGCAGCCGCCCCGGATCACCGACGAGCACCTCCGAGATCTCCGGATCAATCTCACACGCAAGCTCCAAGCCCTTTTCCGAAGCATGCACCCCGAGGCTTTGCACCGTGCCTGAGATCGCTTCACGTGGATCAAACTGCTGCAAATCCAGAGACATCTTGCCAGCCTCAATCTTGGAGAAATCCAGGATGTCATTGAGGATCGTCAGCAGTGACTCGGCCGACTGCCGGACTAGGCCCTCATAGTTCCTTTGTTCAGGACTCAGCGGCATGCCCAGCAGCAGTTCCGTGAGCCCCAAGATACCGTTCATTGGCGTGCGGATCTCATGACTCATATTCGCCAAAAACTCACTCTTCGCGCGATTCGCACTTTCAGCGGCTTCCTTGGCTAACAAAAGATGCTCTTCACTCTCTGCCAGTGCCAGCAGTGCCTCCTGATGCTCTGTGATATCGGTGTGTGAACCAGCCATGCGGTAGGGCTTCCCCTTCGAATCCCTCAGCGCATTCCCACGCGCCAACATCCAGCGGTAACTGCCATCTTTATGGCGAAACCGAAACTCAGCTGCATAGTGATCTACATCGCCCGCCAGGTATTCCTTCACCGTACGCAAGACCCGATCATGATCTTCTGGGTGCAGATGATCTTCAAAAGTTTGGAAATGATTGAGCAGCTCATGATCCTCATAGCCAATCATGCTTTTCCATCTCGGCGCGAAATACACGGTTCCAGTGCGGATGTTCCAATCCCAAATCCCGTCGGTTGTGCCGCGCACGGCCAAGGCAAAGCGCTCTTCGCTTTCAGCCAAGGCCTGCTGAGTTGCCTGCTCAAGTTTCAGTCGCTGCTGCAAGTCGCGAATCTGGATGCGTAGTTGCGCTTCCTTCACTGAACTGCTTGCTTTTTTTTGAATGGCCATGCCTAGGGGAATGCTGACAGGCTCTAGGCTGTGCTTCATCCTTCTGAAGTCTAGCGGTATTCTTTGGCTGATGGGCTGAATCCTATCAAAAAGCCTCCACTTGTCCACGCGCCATCAGGCCCATGTACCAAGTCAGGACTTCTTGACCATAAAACAGCCAACCGAGTGCACCTGCTGCCAGATAGGGCCCAAAGGGAATCTTTGCGCCCCACTCACTGCGGCCAACCAGCCGCGCTAGACCGGCGATCACGGTGCCCAAGACAGAAGCAGCAAGAACGGTGAAGAGCACCGCTTTCCAACCAAGAAAGGAGCCAATCATCATGAGCAACAGAACGTCGCCAAAGCCCATCGCTTCGCGTGGGATGACGACTTCCGTGGTGCTGCCTTCGAGCTTGGTGACGCCTTCCAGGGCAAACTCTTCGAGTTTACCATCGACTGAACGGACCTTCAGCTTTTCCATCCAGAGTTCAGCCGTCACATTTTCCCAGGTCTGCTCATTCGCCCGCAGCGTCGCGCAAGTGATGATCATGCGGTCAGATGCCCGGGAGTAAATATCCCCCCAGCCATAGGCCTCGCCAGCTAGAGTCACCACAGGCGGCTCTTCTTCGTTCGGCTGCGTCACACTCCAGGCTTCAGCTTGATCAAAACGATACTTTTTA
>Ga0164294_10003256_pt1 | contig 14482 bp, 12 predicted proteins | sample GEODES005metaG_FD_111479 | JGI IMG/M metagenome (GOLD analysis project Ga0164294, IMG submission 111479) | Oligotrophic lake water microbial communities from Sparkling Lake, Wisconsin, USA - GEODES005 metaG | ecosystem: Environmental > Aquatic > Freshwater > Lake | place: USA: Sparkling Lake...
CCGGCGGTGCGGAACACCGCCAGATCGCCGCGCGACACCACGTCGATGTCGCGCGCCTTGGCGAAAGTATCGCTCGATTCGCAGATCGGGCCGACGATATTGGCGATCATGTGCTGACCCGTGGGGGCCACCGCGCTGAAATCATGCCAGGCGTCATACATTGCAGGCCGCGCCAGATCGTTCATCGCGGCATCGACCACGACCCAGGGATGCACCGCACCGTCCTTCACGCGCACCACTTCGGTGAGCAGCACGCCGGTATTGCCGGTGATCAGGCGGCCCGGCTCGAACATCAGGGTCACGTCCCAGTCCGCCGTCACCCGCGCGATCATCGCGGCGTATTCGGCCGGTTGCGGGAACACTTCGCCCGTCTTGTAGGGCACGCCGACCCCGCCGCCGAGGTCCATATGCGTGACCGCATGGCCCGCCGCGCGTATGGCACGCATCAGTGCTCCGGCCTTGGTGAAGGCGGCTTCGAGCGGATCGAGGCTCGAAAGCTGGCTGCCGATGTGGAGCGCGATGCCGCGCAAGTTCAGGCCCGGCAGCGCCGAGAGCCGCGCGTAGATGCCCGGCGCCCGGTCATAAGGAACGCCGAACTTGTTCTCGGCCTTGCCGGTCGAAATCTTCTCGTGCGTGCCCGCATCGACATCGGGATTGATCCGCAAGGTGGCCGTCGCGACGAGGCCCATGGCCTGCGCGATCTCGGCCAGTTCCTCGCCTTCCTCCTCGCTTTCGAGGTTGAACTGCCCGCAGCCCGCTTCGAGCGCCCGGCGCATTTCGCGCGCGGTCTTGCCGACGCCCGAGAACACCACATCGGCGCCGGGAATGCCCGCCGCCAGCGCGCGGTCGAGCTCGCCCGCCGAGACGACGTCGGCGCCGTAGCCTTCCGCCGCCAGCACCTTGAGCACCGCGAGGTTGGGGTTGGACTTGACCGCAAAGGCGAGGTGCACGCGTGGCAACACCGAGAGCGCATCGCGGAACACGCGGGCATGGCGCGTCAGCGTGGCACGTGAATAGACATAGACCGGGGTGCCGACTTCGGCGGCGATCAGCGGCAGCGGCACGTCCTCGGCATGAAGCACGCCGCCGCGATATTCGAAATGATCCATCGGGAAATCCTGGAACTGGGGTCCGGCAAATGGCCGGAGAAGGGTCTATTCCTCGGGCGGGAGATCGAAGGGATCGTCCTCGCGGTCCTCCGAGCGGCTGCGCAGCTCGATATTGCGCTGCGGTTTGGCCTGCACCGGCGGGGTGAGCAGCGCATCAGGGCGCGGCCTGTCCTCGCGGCCATATGGCGCGGGCGGCAGCGCGCGGCCCGCCAGCGGTTGCAGCTCGCGCCGCGCGCCGCATCCGGCGAGCAGCAGGGCCACGAGCAGTACAGACATAGCCTTGCGCATCACGCCTCGATGTCCTGTGGCAGCCCCAGCGCGGCGCGCGCCTCGGCCACGCGTTTCAATACCTCAACCGGCGCGGTTCCGCCATGGCTGGCGCGCGCCGCCACGCTGGCTTCCACCGAGAGCGCGGCAAACACGCGCTCGTCGACACGGCTGTCGATGGCCTTGAGGTCGGCCAGCGCGAGCTGATCGAGCGCGACGCCGCGGGATTCGGCGAGCTTGACCGCAGCGCCGGTGATATGATGCGCTTCGCGGAAGGGGATGTTCGCCTGCCGCACCAGCCAGTCGGCCAGATCGGTCGCTGTGGCATAGCCCAGCTCCGCCGCGCCGCGCATCCGTGTCGTGCGGAAGGTCGCCTCGGCCACCATCCCGGTCATCGCCGCAATCGACAGCGCAAGCAGCGAGGCCGCCTCGAACACGGGCGGCTTGTCGTCCTGCATGTCCTTCGAGTAGGCCAGCGGCAGGCCCTTCATCGTGATCATCAGCGCCGTCAGGCAGCCGACGATCCGCCCGGAATGGCCGCGCACCAGTTCGGCCGCATCGGGGTTCTTCTTCTGCGGCATGATCGAGCTGCCGGTCGACAGGCTGTCCGGCAAGGTGACAAAGCCGAACGGCTGGCTCGCCCAGATCACGAATTCTTCGGCGAGGCGCGAGAGGTGCAGCGAGCACTGCGCCGCCGCCATCAGGAAATCGAGAGCGAAATCGCGGTCGGAGACCGAATCGAGGCTGTTCGCCGTCGGCCCGTCAAAGCCGAGCGCGGCAGCGGTTGCGTGCCGGTCGATCGGGAAGCCAGTGCCGGCGAGCGCCGCTGCACCCAGCGGGCACTGGTTCATGCGCACCCGTGCATCGGCAAAGCGCGAACGATCGCGACCGATCATCTCGTAATAGGCCATCAGGTGATGCCCCAGCGTGACCGGCTGCGCGGTCTGCAAATGGGTGAAGCCCGGCATGATGCTCGCGGCATGTTCGCCCGCGCGCATGACCAGTGCCGCCTGCAAGGCCTCTAGTGCCGCGCCCGTCTGGTCGACCTGATCGCGCACCCAGAGCCGGAAATCGGTCGCCACCTGATCGTTGCGGCTGCGCGCGGTGTGGAGCCGCCCCGCTGCCGCGCCGATCAGCTCGGCAAGCCGGTTCTCGGTGGTCATGTGAATGTCTTCAAGGTCCCAGTTTTCCGGAACCCCGCTCGCCTCATACTCGGCTGCGACCTGATCCAGCCCGCCCGCAATCAGCGCGGCATCCTCCGCCGTCACGATCCCCTGTGCGCCCAGCATGGCCACATGGGCCTTTGACGCGGCGATATCCTGCCGCCAAAGGGCCTTGTCGAAGGGAATCGAGGCGTTGATCTCGCGCATCACGGCCGAAGGGCCCGCTGCGAAGCGCCCGCCCCACATCTGGTTGGAGCCTGAATTGCCGCTCATGTCCCCAAGCACCTCTTCAAGGCGTCCGCCTGTCCTGATCATGCTGCCCCTGGCGCTGCTCGCCACCGGGCTTCTCGCCGGGTGCGATAGGCAAACCCCGGCAGACACGCAACCGCAGAGCAGCACGGCTGCGCCCGAGAGCGAAGCAGGCTCGTTCAACGGCACGCTCGACATCAGCAATCGCGGCGCCGCGCTGCCCGATTTCACCTTCACCGATCCTTCGGGCAAAAAGCTGCGCACGCTGGATCTCAAGGGCAAGCCGCTGCTGATCAACCTCTGGGCCACCTGGTGCGGCCCCTGCGTGCTCGAAATGCCCACGCTCGATGCGCTCGCCACGGCCAAGACCGGCCAGCTTCAGGTCCTCACAATCTCGCAGGATCTCGATGCCGCGGCCGCTGTCGATGCCTTCTTCAAGGATCGCAAGCTCGCCCACCTCACCCCCTGGCTCGATCCTGATAACGCGCTCAGCCAGCACTACGGCACCGGCGTCCTGCCCACGACCGTGCTGTATGACGCCGAGGGCCGCGAGGTCTGGCGCATGATCGGCTCGCATGATTGGTCCGGCCCGCGCACCGATGCCATGCTCGCCGATACGCTGCGCTGAACCGGCCGGTCGGATTTCGCAACAATACTGCAACGCTTGCGGCATAGGCCCGATGCCATCCGGCGCGGATGATGCTGCGCCGGATATGCTGCTCCATCCTGCAAGACGAGGTCCATGTCGCTAAGCCCGGCCGTTGGCGGTTCCCCCTCGCCAGACGATTTCAATGCTCTGGTCGAGGCGGCGCAGACGCTTGAGCCCCACGCGTTTCTCGTTCGCGCCGCACAGTTCGGCGCGGTCTGGCGCACGGATTTTGCCGCGCAGGATTTTCTCGGAGCGCTCTATGCCCGGCTCGGGCGGTTCGATCTGGCCGAACCGGCGTTCCGCGCGGCCCTCGCGATCAGGCCGGATGCGCCCGATACGCATCTGCTCCTTGGCGTCACGCTCCACGAGCTGAACCGCCCCGAGGAGGCCTGCGCCGAACTGTCGCGCTTGCCCGACCATCCCGAGGCCCTCGTCTATCTCGGGCTCGCGCTGGAACGGCTGAAGCGCTTCGAGGAGGCCTGCGCGGCGTTCCGCTCGGCGCTGGCGCGCGATCCGGGCCAAGTTCGTGCACTCAACAATCTCGGCGCCTGCCTGATGGCGCTGCGGCGCTATGAGGAAGCCGAAGCGGCCTTGACCCGCGCGCTTGCGCTTGCCCCCGCCTATGCCGAGGCCCTGCTCAATCTCGCCGACGTGTGGATTGCCTGCGGTGATGCCGGGCGCAGCGTGTCCCTGCTGGAGCGCCAACTTGCGCGCGATCCGGGCAATCCCGATTTTCACGCCAGGCTGGGCGAAGCGCTGCGCCGCGGCGGCACCCCCGCCGCGGCGCTGAAAGCCCAGGAGCGCGCGGTTGCGCTGGCCCCGTCGCGCGGGGAGTTCCACGCCGCGCTGGGCGGAACCTGGCATGCCATCGGCGCGCTTGGTGAAGCCTTGCCGCATTTCGAACGCGCCCTTGCGCTCGATCCCGACAATACCCGAATTCTGACCGACTACGCGATGGCGCTCGATACGGCGGGTTTGAAGGCTGAGGCGATCGCCGCGCTTGAACGGGCCCAAGCGCTGGATCCGGATGACGATTTCATCGCGGCCTGGCTGCTTGGCTCGCGCATGCAGATCTGCGACTGGACCCACGTTGCCGGACGCGAGGAGCAGCTGGCCCGGCTGGGAACCGGCGAACATCCGGTCACGCCCTTCGGCATGCTGACGCTTGATGCCGACCCCGCGCGGCACTTGCAGCGCGCTCGCACCTATGCGCTGCGCTACAAGCCGATCCGGCCCGCACCGCTGAGCGTGCCGCCCTCGCCCGACGGCCGGATTCGCATCGGATACTTCTCGGCCGATTTTCACCAGCACGCGACCATGCTGTTGATGTCCGGCGTGTTTCGCATGCATGACCGGGCGCGTTTCGAAATAACCGCCTACAGTTTCGGCCCTGAGCGCGAGGATGAGGCGCGGGCGGCGCTGCGCCGCGATGTCGAGCGCTTCGTCGATGTGCGCGGGATGGCCAATGCGGCTGTCGTCGAACTCGCGCGCAGCCATGGGCTCGATATCGCGGTCGAACTCAAGGGCTATACCCAGCACAACCGCACCGAGCTGTTCGCCCACCGCCTTGCCCCCGTGCAGGTCAGCTGGTTGGGATTTCCCGGCACCTGCGGCACGGACTTTCTCGACTACATCCTTGGCGACAGCGTTGTGACCCCACCGGAAGCGCAGGCGCATTACAGCGAGCAGATCATCCGCCTGCCCGGCAGCTACCAGTGCAACGACGATGCCCGGCCGATCGCCGACTGGACGCCGACCAGGACCGATCTGGGCCTGCCGGAAGGCGGCCCGGGAGGCGGTTTTGTGTTTTGCTCGTTCAACCAGCTGCACAAGATCACGCCGCGGATGTTCGTGATCTGGATGCGCCTGCTTGGCGCGGTGCCCGGCTCGGTGCTCTGGCTGTTTCGCTCCAACGCGCTAGCAGAGGCCAATCTGCGGGCGGCAGCCGGTGCCGCCGGGATCGATCCGGCGCGGCTTGTCTTTGCGGATCGCGAACCGAACCCGCGCCACCTTGCCCGGCTGGGGCAAGCCGACCTGTTCCTCGACAGCTTCCCCTACAATGCCCACACCACTGCCAGCGACGCGCTGTGGGCGGGCCTGCCGCTCCTGACCCTGATGGGTGAGACCTTCCCCTCGCGCGTGGCGGCGAGCCTGCTCGAAGCTTGCGGTCTTGGCGAACTCGTGACCCATAGCGAGGCGGAGTACGTGGCGACCGCGCTGGCGCTGGCCCGCGCGCCCGAGCGCCTCGCCGCGCTGCGGGCCAGGCTTTCGGCGCACGCCGCACTGCCGCTGTTCCAGACCGAGCGCTTCACCCGCGATCTCGAGCGCGCCTGGGACGTGATCCATCGCCGCCAGATCGAGGGACAGGCGCCCTCTCCTCTCACGCTGGACTGACGCGATCGGCCAGAGTGCCGATGGTGGGCGGTGAGGGGCTCGAACCCCCGACCCTCTCGGTGTAAACGAGATGCTCTACCAACTGAGCTAACCGCCCGGCGCCCTGAGGAGATGCGCGTTTACGGCATTTTGGCGGAGCGTCAACCGGGCTCGAGGCTGGCCGAAGCGAGGGTGACCCGCAGATTTTCTCGGCATGGACACATTTCGTCATGCCGGGGATGTTGTTGGGCAATGCTACGTCATCATCTGGGGCCCTGCCGGTTCGAAACTGCGGAGTGCCGCCATGCTGCTTGCCACCCCTGCCTCCCTTGCCCCAGTCGAGGCCCTGCTGCGGCCACGCGTCGATCGCCAGACTGTCGCCGCGCGATAAACGCTCCACCAGCGGGGGCTTGCCGCCTGCGCGCCTCCCTTCTACGCTTGGATACCTGTCATGACTGCTCCTTCCATTCTGATCGTTGAGGACGATGTCTCGCTGCGCATGCTGACCGCGCGGGCGCTGCGGGAGAACGGCTATGCCGTGCGCACCGCCGCGACGGGCGCGGAGATGTGGGTCATGCTCGAGGCCGAGCCCGCCGAACTCGTCGTGCTCGATATCATGCTCCCCGGCGTGAGCGGCATCGAGCTGTTCCGCAAGCTGCGCCGCCAGAGTGACGTGCCGATCATTTTCGCCTCTGCGCGCGGGAGCGAGGAGGACCGCGTGCTCGGCCTCGAACTCGGCGCCGACGATTACATCGCCAAGCCCTACAGCGCGCGCGAGCTCATCGCCCGCATCGGCGCTGTGCTGCGGCGCGGCGGCGGCGAAGGGGTGGGCAAGGGCGACGAGCGCACCAGCGAGGTCCATTTCGATGGCTGGACGCTGTCACTCTCGCGCCGCGAGCTGCGCTCGCCCACCGGCGCGATGGTCGATCTCACCGGCGCCGAATTCGACCTCCTCGCCACGTTCGTCAGCCACTGCCAGCGCGTGCTGGGGCGCGAACGGCTGATCGAGCTTTCGCGCACCCGCCTCGGTGACAGTTCGGACCGCAGCATCGACGTGCTGGTCAGCCGCCTCAGACGCAAGCTTTCGGCCAGCGGCGGCGAGCCTCCGATCGTGACGGTGCGCGGGGTCGGCTACATGTTCAAGGCCGAAGTCCGCCGGGCCTGATGCCGCTGCGGCGCCTTGGCCTGACCGAGCGGCTGCTGGCGATCCTGCTGCTGGTCGCCGCGGTCGATTTCCTCGCCAACACGTTCCTGTTCGATTCGGCCACGACCTCGGCGGTGCAGCGCGACGAGGCTGTGCACATCGGCGAGCAGCTCGCGCTCGCGGCGCGCGCCATAGCGCGGGAGGAGCCCGGCCGGCGCGCTGAAGCCGCGCGCGCGCTCTCGACGCAGCGGTTCGAACTGGGATGGACCGCGCGGCCGCCCGCCGACGATCGCGCCGCCGGCGATCGGGCGCTCACCGCGCGCATCCTCGCCGCCGGGCCGGAGCTGACCCGGGACAGGCAGCGCCTTGCCGTGCAGCACAGTCCCGGCAGCCGCGATGTGACCGGAACACTTGCCTTGGCGGATGGCAGCGCACTGACGTTCCGCACCCATGCCCGCGAAGTGCGGCTGCAGCTGTCGCTCTGGCAGATCCTGCCGATGCTGCTGCCCACCCTGGTGCTCGGCGCGCTTGCCTGGCTCATGTTCCGCGCGACAATGCGCTCGCTTCAGACGCTGGTCGGAGCGCTGCGGCATGTCGAAAGCCCGCGCCTTGGCGGTCTGCCCGAACAGGGTCCCGATGAGGTGCGGCGGCTGATCCGCGCGTTCAACCAGATGCAGCGCCGCATCCAGCGCCAGCAATCCGAGCGCACGCAGTCGATGCTCGCCATCGGCCATGACTTGCGCACCCCGCTGGCCCGCCTCCAGCTGCGGCTGGATGGCGCGCAGCTTGAGCGCGAAACCCGCGCCGAGCTGGAGCAGGACATCAGCGAGATGCGCCACCTGCTCGAATCGCTGCAGGCCTTCGTCGAAGCGGGGGGCACGCAGATCGCGCCGCAGCGCATCGACATCGCGATCATGGCGGCCACTCTGGTCGACAGCGCCGCCGACCTCGGCCAAGACGCCCGCTACGAAGGTCCGGAAAGCATCGAGATCACGGCGCGGGCCGTCTCGGTCCGGCGGGCGCTGGCAAATCTCATCGACAATGCACTGCACTATGCCGGCAATGTCCGCGTATCCCTCGCCAGCAAGCCCGATGCGGTGGTCATCCGGGTCGAGGACGATGGGCCCGGCATTCCCGAAGACCGCCTGGAAGACGTGTTTCAGCCCTTCTTCCGGCTCGATACGGCGCGCGCGCGCGATACGCCGGGGATGGGTCTCGGCCTCGCGATCGTCAAGGCGGCCATCCGGCTCGAGGGCGGAACGCTGATCTTGCGCAACCGGTCCCGACCGGATGGGCAGCGCGGCGGGCTCGTGGCGGAGATTCGCCTGCCCCCGTCGGCGAAAGGCCTTCAGCTTTGAATTTGCTCGCTGTTGCACAAACGCCTCAGCCGACTTTTTTTGCATTGCAGCACGTCTAGCAATGTTTAGACACCATTCAGCAATCATCTAGAAACATTTTCACGATAAGTATTACTTCTCCGCAGTCGACGTGGCACCAGACGGTGAGATGCCACGCAGGTGCGGTCGCAGGCAGGAACGGTATCCTTAATCTCGGGCTTGGTCCCAGGGAGGTCGTTCCACATGAAATTCCGTATTGCCGCCATGGCGCTTCTGGCCACTGTTTCCTCGCTCGCCGCGACAGCCGCGCATGCCGAGGAAACCGCCCCTCCCCCGGCCCTGACCGTTTCGGGCAGCGTTGCGCTCGTGTCGGACTATCGCTTCCGCGGCGTGTCGCAGTCCGACAAGGGCTTTGCCGTCCAGGGCGGCATCACCGTCAGCCATGAAAGCGGCGCCTATGCCGGCTTCTGGTCTTCGAACCTCGCCGGCTGGGGCACCTTCGGCGGCCCGAACCTCGAGCTCGACCTGATCGGCGGTTACAAGGTCCCGGTTGGCAGCGGCGTCACGCTCGACGTCGGCCTGACCTGGTACATGTACCCGGGCGGCGCCAGCAAGACCGACTTCGCCGAACCCTATGTGAAGCTTTCGGGCACGGTCGGCCCGGCCAGCGTCACCGCCGGCGTTGCCTATGCGCCCAAGCAGCAGGCGCTGGGCCAGTGGTACAATTCGGGCAAGTCCGCCGTTGCGGGCGTCTATGACAATCCGGGCGACAAGAAGGACAACTTCTACATCTGGACCGATGCCGCCGCCGGCATCCCCTCGACCCCGGTCACGCTCAAGGGCCACATCGGTTATTCGAAGGGCAACGCGGGCCTTGGCCCCAACGGCACCAGCGTCGCGCCCACCGGCGAATACTTCGACTGGCTGATCGGTGCCGACATCGCGGTCGGCCGGGTCACGCTCGGCGTCGCCTATGTCGATACCGACATCACCAAGCGGGAATCGGGCTACCTCTACCCCAACTTCTCCTCGACCAAGGATGGTTCCTCGATCGCTCGCCAGAAGGTGGTGTTCTCGATCGGCGCCGCCTTCTGATCGGTCCAGCGATGGACGCAGCCTGCCCCCCGGTTCCACACGGAACCGGGGGGTTGTTGTGTGGCGGCAGGAAGCTGCCTTGCTGCAGGGGCCGTGCAGGCGGGCCAGGGCAAAAGGTGCGAACCTCCCGGTGAAGCGGGGGGGACCGGAAGGCTCGCACCCGGTTGCGACCGCGAAGAGGAGCTTTGCTCCATCGACCCGATGACGCAGAGGTGGCCCTCGGCCTCGCTGCTCTCAACCTGTCGCGGAGGGCAAGGGGTGCCGCCTTGGCCGCAGTTCAGAGCCCGGCTTCGATCGCCATGCGGATCGCATCGGCGCTGGTGCGCACGCCCAGCGCGCGCAGCACGGCCGCGCGGTGGAGCTTTACAGTCCGCTCGCTGAGCCCGAGTTCGTAGGCGATCTGCTTGTTGAGCCGGCCCGCCGCGATGCACTCAAGGATTTCGCGCTGGCGCCGCGAAAGCCCCGCAACCTTCTCGCGTGCCTCGATCGTCCGCGCGCTCGGCACCACATCAGCCGCGCCGGCAATTTCGACCTGGCTGCCGAGGAACCATTCAAGCTCGCCCGCCGCATCGAAGATCGGCGCGACCATCACCGCGTTGCGGAACGGCGTCCCGTCGCGCTTGTAGTTGAGCAACTCGACCATCACCGGCACGCGGGCGGCAATGCCATCGCGCAGCTGGGAGGTCAGTTCGGGTTCGGTTCCGGGCCCGCGCAGGAAGCGGCAATTGCGGCCAATAATCTCGTCCCGGCCATAGCCAGTCAATTCCATGAACGCCGCGTTGCAATCCACGATGGGATTGTCGGGCAAACGGGGGTTGCTCACCACCGCCGCTACAAGACTGTTCTCGATCATTGCGCCAATTGTCATATGTCTTCCCTTCGGCTCCGGCGCCGTTCGCGCAATTGCCCTTAGGTCCATGTTCCCAAAAACCGGCCCCGTCCCGATCCTTAGGGACAAGAATGCTGCATGGGTAAACCTATTTGCGACGGCGCTGCATTATGTGCCGTACGGATTTGCGCCCGTTCTCTGCGGCAGACGCGCGGCTCATGCTGCTGCACGGACCTTCTCGCCGACGGAGCGGATACATGAATTACGTCAACCACGAATTCGAAGCGCGCGATGAAGACGGGAAACTGATCGTGCCCGAGCCCGTACAGGATGCAATCCGCACCTTGCTGCGCTGGGCGGGCGATGATCCGGACCGCGAGGGCCTCACCGATACGCCGAGTCGCGTGGGCCGGGCCTGGCGCGAATATTGCGCGGGCTACGAAGAGGATCCGGGCCAGCACCTGCGCCGCACATTCAGCGAAGTCGCGGGCTACGACGAGGTCGTCTTGCTGCGCGACATTCCCTTCCAGTCGCACTGCGAACACCACCTCGCCCCGATCACCGGGACGGCGTCGATCGCCTATCTGCCGCGCAACCGCGTGGTCGGCATTTCCAAGCTCGCCCGCGTGCTCCACGGCTATGCCCGCCGCCTTCAGATCCAGGAACGGCTGACAAGCGAGGTTGCCACCTGCATCTGGGACAATCTCCAGCCGCACGGCGTCGCCGTCGTGATCGAGGCGCAGCACGGCTGCATGACCGGGCGCGGCGTGCGCACCCCCGGCGTCGGCATGGTCACCAGCCGCATGCTCGGCTGCTTCCTCGAGGATCACAGCAGCCGCAAGGAAGTCCTGTCTCTGATGGGACGCAAGTAACGGCGGCGATTGACATGCCGAGCGTTGCCATCGTCGGGGCCGGTATTGCCGGACTCTCCTGCGCGGATATTCTGGCCAAGGAAGGCTGGCAGGTTACCCTGTTCGACAAGGGCCGCAGGGCCGGAGGGCGCATGGCCTCGCGCCGGATCGAGACCGCGCAAGGCGAGGCCTCGTTTGATTTCGGCGCGCAATACTTCACCGTGCGCGATCCAGGCTTTGCCGCCGACGTCGCGCGCTGGGCAGACGCCGGGCTCGCGATGCGCTGGCCCGAAGCGCGCGCGGATGCATGGATCGGCGTGCCGAGCATGAGCGTGGTGGTGCGCGAAATGGCCTCGCGGCACGATGTGCGCTTCGCCCATCACGTCAGCGGCCTGGCGCGGGAGGGCAGCCAGTGGCGTCTCCTGGGCGAGGGCATGCCGTCCGACAAGTTCGATGCCGCAGTGCTGGCGCTGCCCGCCGAACAGGCCGCGCCGATCCTCACGCTCCACGATTTCGAACTGGCGCGCACCGCGCTGTTTGCCCGCTCGCAGCCGTGCTGGACGGGCATGTTCGCCTTCGATGCGCCGCTGCCCCACCACGCCAACACGGTCCGTAATCACGGCATCCTCGCCTGGGCCGCGCGCGACAGCGCCAAGCCGGGACGAAAGGGTCCGGAAAGCTGGGTCGTGCAGGCAACCCCGCAGTGGTCTGCCGCGAACCTCGAACAACAACCCGAAGCCATCGCCCCGCTCCTGCTCGCCGCGCTTGGTGAAGCGACCGGCGCGCCGGCGCTCGTGCCGCTGGCCCATTCGGTGCATCGCTGGCGCTATGCCCTTTCCGCCGGGACCGGGCTCGGCTGCTTGTGGAACGGCACCCAGAGCATCGGCGCCTGCGGTGACTGGCTGCTGGGCCCGCGAGTCGAATGCGCCTGGGTTTCGGGCCGGATGCTCGGCCAGCGCATGATCGGGGCGGCGCGCGAGGCGGCCTGAAAAAATAGTTTCGCAAGGTTTCTGCCGCGCAGCTGCGGCGGCTGCAAGCATGCCGACACGGACCGCTGCGGCCTGCGACGGTAAATTTTTTGCGCCCAGCGCTTTACCTGCATCTTCTGGCACGCCGCCACGGGGAAACGCGGCAGGGAGCGTTTACGCCTTGGCAGGACTTTTCGGCGAGTTCGGGCTCGTTCCAGCGACGAGGACCCCGAAAATGGCCAACCTTTTCCAGTTTGTGATCGATGGCGACAAGATCTCGATGTTCAAGATCGACGATGAGGAGATCGAGGCGGTCCGCCTGCGTCCCAACCAGACGCTGTCGTTCGATGCCGAAACCGGCAACGTGACGCTCAAGACCACCTTTGCCGATCACATTGCGCTGGGCCTGTTCCTGCAGACCCCGGACACCACCGACGATGCCTCGCTCTATGTCGGCGGGGGCCTCTCCTTCACCACGCTCGACGGCACCCCGGTGCGTCCTGGTGACGGCGCGCATGGCGGCCCCGGGGGCGACAAGGGCGGCGACGATGTTTCGGACGACAAGGACCTCGACGGCAATCCCAACGATGTGATCCGCGGCGGCAACAAGGGCGGTGAGCATCGCGGCGGCGGCGGCGACGACAAGGTCGTCGGCGGACGCGGCCGTGACAGCCTGTTCGGCGACGATGGCGACGACAAGCTGGCCGGCGGCGACGGTGACGACAGCCTTCATGGCGGCATCGGCAATGACGTGCTGAGCGGCGGCACTGGCGTCGATACGCTTTCGGGTGACGATGGCAACGATCTGGTCAGCGGCGGCGAGGGCAACGACGATGTCTCGGGCGGCGCTGGCAACGACGTGGTCAACGGCGGCATCGGCACCGACACCCTGAGCGGCGATGACGGCAACGACAAGCTGGCCGGCGGGCAGGGTGACGACACTGCCGAGGGCTGCAAGGGCAGCGACAGGGTCGACGGCGGCCTCGGCGACGACGACCTGGCCGGCGGCACGGGCAACGACGTCGTCACCGGTGGCGAAGGCACCGACAGCCTGAGCGGCGACGACGGCAGCGACAAGCTGTTTGGCGGACTGGGTGACGACACCGTCGATGGCGGCAACGGCAACGACCACATCGAGGGCGGTATCGGCAACGATGATCTTTCGGGCGATGCCGGCAGCGACAAGCTGCTCGGCGGTGCTGGCGACGACTCGCTCGGCGGCGGTAACGGCCGCGACGTACTGGTCGGCGGCCTCGGTGCGGACACCTTCGTGTTCGACGAAGACGCCTCCGGCAAGGTCAGCCGCAAGGGTGCTGATGTCGTGGTCGATTTCGACCACGAGCAGGGTGACCATATCGATCTCTCGGCGTTCGACGCCGACCTCGGGACCGAAGGCGACCAGGCGTTCAGCTTCGTCGGCACGGCCGAGTTCGGCAAGGTCGCCGGCGAACTGCGCTACACGGTGAAGGGCAACACGGCTTTCGTCGCTGGTGACCAGAACGGCGACGGCGTGGCCGACTTCGTCATCTGCCTCGAGGACGTGACCACGCTCGACGCGAGCGACTTCGTGCTCTGATGCCGCGCTGACGGCTCCCGATGGGATACGAGAGGGCAGGACCGCACCCGTGCGGCCCTGCTCTTTTGCTGTGCCGTGAGGGACGTGGGCGCGCCTGGAGTTGAGGCCGGGGCAACCCGGATCGGGGCGCATCTGATCGATCTCTGGCCATGGCGCTGGCCCCGGCTATCCCGACACCTTCGCAGCGCCGCTTGCCTCGACCCTTTTCAAGGTTTTCAGTGAGAGGCTCAGCCTCAGTGATGCCGACGGTCCGAAGGTCGCGCGCCCCGCTTGAGCCGCACGGGCAGCAGCGTTACACCGCGCGGGATGACCGGCGTTTCTTCCCCCCTCAAGCTCAAGCTGCAGATCCTGTGCGGCGAGGCGATTGCCATGGGGCCGGGCAAGGCGGACCTGCTCGACGCGATCGCGGCGGAAGGATCGATTTCGGGCGCCGGGCGGCGGATGGGGATGAGCTATCGGCGGGCGTGGCAACTCGTCGATCTGATGAACCGCTGCTGGCAATCGCCGCTGGTGGAAACGTCGCCCGGCAGCGCGCGCGGCGGCGGGGCCAGACTGACAGCGGAAGGGGCAGCGGTCCTCGCCGAATACCGCGCCTTGCAGGCCGCGCTGGAACACCGCGCCGGTGCCGACGACGCAGCGGCGCTGGCTGCACGCCTGCGGACGCGGCCGCTGCGCAGCCAGGCCGAGCGCGGCGCGCCCGACCAGGAGGACTGAGCAAGGCGCTACGGAGCCCGGGGACCGCCTTGCCCGCTGACCGGCCCCCACTGAGTGGTCCGTATTGATTGTTAGTGCAGAACCGCCTCCGGCGCCATGGCTGGCCGTAGGTGGAGCGTAGCGGAACCGGAGGGCAGCCATGGCGGTGTCGCCGTTTC
>Ga0164294_10003257_pt1 | contig 14480 bp, 11 predicted proteins | sample GEODES005metaG_FD_111479 | JGI IMG/M metagenome (GOLD analysis project Ga0164294, IMG submission 111479) | Oligotrophic lake water microbial communities from Sparkling Lake, Wisconsin, USA - GEODES005 metaG | ecosystem: Environmental > Aquatic > Freshwater > Lake | place: USA: Sparkling Lake...
ATGCGTTCGCTGTGGGCTACGTGCTCTACTGGCTGGTGGTGCACGCGGAAGGCAAAGATTACAAGCTCGTCGCCATCGGCTTGTACGTCCTGTACTCAATAATGAATGCCATATCTGCCGTCCGTCAGGCCTGGCTCGTCGTTCCCGCGATCTTCCTGTCCCTGAAGACGATCGCCAGCCTCAGCTGTGCATACTACGCCTTCAGGATTCGTGAACATTCGGCGTATGCACTGTTGCGCCCGCGGCACGTCTGGCAGTGGGACGACGATCCTCAGCAAACCGGTAAATGGGTCCAGTACGCGGACGAGCACCACGCGGCGCTCGACTCAGCGCTCGCCGCGGGCACGAGGTCGATCACCCTCGGCAAATACACGATCGACTTTGCGGAGATGACGCAGACCAAGACGGCCACCGGCTTTAAGCGAGCGATCCGCAGGCAGCAAGTGGATGATCCGGCCGCCTGAGAGTACATCGTGCTGCCGTGCACTACTGTAAGGGCGCTCGTGGTTGAGCGCCTTCCGCGGTGGTCCTGCCGCATGCGACGTGAACGTCATTATCGACTCGTCGCGTAGTGTAACGAAAAGTAGAGTTTCAACCCACCGCGGCGCGGGTGGACCGCGGTCCGTCTCATTGTCATGATTATCGTTTTCAAATGAAAGTGTGTCTCGTTCTCTTCATGGTTTCTCTTGGTCTTGCCCTTTCGCGCCCCGCCTATATCTTGCCCATATTCCAATGATTCCAATCACCAATGTATCGTGTATGGTTCCGCCGTCTCGATCGTCACTGGACGGGACACGGGAGGGTACGGGGCAACGGGCCCCGGAACGGGCCCGCGGCGCCCCTCGAGGCTCGTCCCGGCTCAGCCCCGGACGACCATCCCGGTAACATGCTTGGTACACACAGCATAGGGGCTACCGACGCGGACTGTCGAGACTCGCATAGCCCCATGCAAGTACCGCGCCGTGAGTCTACAACTCTGGCCGTCACGGAGCACGCGTCTGGCCAACCCGCTGAGGTGAGGCGCAGTCAGCGGCTCGCTTCGCACTGCGCGCAACTGCGCGTGGCCTCCAACATCACACTTAGCACCGCATGGCTCCTATCAGAGTAGCCTTCTACTATATGCATATGCAGTCTGAGCCTGCACGCCCCGCCGAAGAGTAGTTCCAGTCCTGCTGGCTCCGAACAGCACGCCGAATGCTCGCTTATGTCACTACAGTGTCACGCTCCGCCCTTTGCCTGAACAGCACGACAGCAAATGGCCGCCATTGCCGCCGAGGTGGCGATACAGTAGCTATAGTGCTTCAGTGGGAGCGAGCGCGCAAAGACAAGCATGCCACTGAGGTCGCCTACGCTCGCCGGTGGCGGTGCCATAGCCGGAGTGAATTTGCTTCCAAGCCAAAGAACGCCACCGGCAGTGAAAGGCACAGTGGCAGCACCAGCAATTGCAGAGTTCTGTTGCTGCTTTGCCGGAATGGGCCACACCAATTTGGCCATGGAGAAACAAACCTCGAAGGCTCCAAACCACATGGCACCCGTAAACGCGCCGCCGAGTCCCAGAGCGGGCCACAGGGCTCGGCGCCCCGCGAAGCTTGCAATCATGCTGCCGCCGATCAGAGCCTTAGTCCCTAACCCAGCATTTGCCGCTGATGCGGCGGCCACCTTGGCTGTTGCGGCGGCCGCCTTGGCAGCTGCTGTCAAGCTATGTGCATTGCCCATCGCTTTGCCAGCGCTTGCAGCGCCGCCTGCGCCTGGTTGCACCGTCATTCGTCACTCGTTTCCTGATTCCTCGATTCACACAAGGATCTCAGGCGGAGGTGTGAAACGCTCCACTGATCACGAAACAAATAATAGGCTAGGACCTAGTCAGAATCGCTATCATCGCAGACCACCCTGTGACGCCGGCCACCGCGCTCAGGCAGCATGGCCAACCGCCCCTTGGCCTTGTGCGAGAGATCCGCGGCAGATGCACTTGGACCTTCCCTTGGGCCTGCAACGTCTCGAGAAGGGTTCGGCAAGTTCATCCACTTGCTGATTGACGCACGAGTCAAGCGTGCCTGGGCCTTGGATCGGAACGCAGCGGCCGCTGCCTCCGCATCAGCTGCACCACGTTGCTTGGCTGCGGCAACAGACATCCTGGCCATAACTCGCTCAGATGCTTTGTCAGCTTCACTGCGCTCCAGTACCGCAAGTGCCCCGGTTGGTGGGAGCGGGAAGCCCAGCTTGCGGCGCAGCCGTGTGCGAGTGGAAACAGGACCGTCGGTGGCGACGGCCAGAGCGCCTAAGGAACCCGATAGGCCAGTGGTTGGCGGCCCTGCCAGATCTGGTGCGGCGCTGTCATTGGGCAACCCGAGCTGCGTGTCTATTCGGTCGTATGCGGGCATGTGCCCGGGCGAGCTCCTGTTCTTCTCGGGCTTGTTGATTTCAGCAAACGGGTCACGGCGACGCACGCTCTGCCGAGCCTTCCTGCGCTCACCTGACCGTATGGCGCCTGAAGAGGTCTGCTCGGTGATTATTCCCTCGCCCGAGGAAGGGTTGTCGATGCCGCCGCCGAAATGCACTCTTGATGAAGGAACTAGGACGGTTAGATCAACACCCTTGCCCTTGAGAGGCATGGGTGCTGCTGCTGCTGCTGCTGCTGCAGTTCAACACAACAGGCATGGGTGTTGCCAACTGTAGCAGCTTTCACGAAGCTTTGTTGCCTAATTGGGCAATACATGCGTGGGGACGCCCCTGGCCCGTGAGGGCTGGTGTTTTGGTATGACGCTCGCATTTGTCCTTCACCTTCGCGGATGTTCGGAAGGAGGGTGTTCATGGCAAGCACGACGCTGATCGTCTTCCTCACGCTCCTCAATGATACTACGGCCCCGAAGATGCCGAAGACGCCCTGGTACGTCGCGAGAGCCAGCAAGGAGCAAAGCTGGAAGAATGAGCTTCGCCAGCGGGGCGTCAAGTTTGCAATCGGCAACGGTGCTTGTCGGCAACGCTCTCGCACGGCATGCGAAATGGGTGTGTCGCTGCCCGAATGCGCGGCGAACGCGTCTATGGGCGACGCGACGGGCTGGGCGGGCTGGTCGGTGCCGGAAGAGCTCCGCGCGCGCGGCACCAGTTCAGGCGATGCGGCACTCTACGTGCCGCTGCTGCAGAAGCTGCGCCGGGGCCAGCCAATCACGCTTCTAGCGCTCGGTTCATCCGTCGTCGGTGCGCACGCTGGCTGTACAGCACCATGGCCACTTCTCAAGCATTGCCCGTGCCCCAAATGCTGTGGATCGCGCTGCGGTCGCTGGGGCGGCGATGGGTGGGCGTTGCGGGTGCTCGCCCAGATCAATGCAACCTGGCCAAACCCGGATCATAAGCTGTACAATCTTGGCGAGCCGGGAGGCGATCTGATGCCGTCATTGCTAACATGCCCGGCTTCGTACTTGACCTTCCAGCCCGACCTCGTGATTCTCGACTTTTTTACAGCGTACCATGGCGGCAGAGATGCCGTCATTTATGAGCGCGTCGTTCGTATGTTGCTCGAGGGCGATGCAGCGACGGCGGCGTCAGCGCCACCAGCGGCGTCAGCGGCGTCAGCGGCGCCAGCGACAGGCCACGTGCGCGTGCGCCCCGTGGTCATGTTTGTCGGGTTCTTCGAGTTTGGAGACCGCCACCACGCGAAGTCGACATTTACGACGCTCGGATCACAGCTGGCAGCGGCCCTCGGACGCGACGCCAGCGCCGTTGTCGACCTATGGCATGCCCATGAGCCCGCTCGCGTCGAGGAGATGTCGAACGTCATCCGCGCGTGGGCGCGGACGAACGAGCGCGACATTTCATCCACGGACGTTTGGCGCAACTGGTGGCGCGATCAGGAGGTCCGTGCGCTGCAGCTCGCCTACCGGTTGCCAGCGGTGTGGATGTTCCATGCTTTTGGAGCCGAGTTCGAGACGCACCGACACGGCCTGTGGGCGCGCGACTTTGCATGCTTCGACGGGCTACATCCCAACCATGATGGGCGTGCCGAGCGGATGGTGAGCGATCTCGTATGGAAGGCGCTGAAGGAGGGGCTCGACGGCGCGGCTCCCCTGCCCGCAGACGCGCGATATGTGCTGCCGCCTTCGCTGCAGACGTTGCCGAACCGCGTTGGCTACCTTTGCTTCCAATTCGACGCCGAGGGGTGGGAGATGCTCACGGGCGCCAAGCGCACGAACCGAAAGCTGCACGAGCAATCGCTCATTCAAACGCGCGAGATGCCCACCATAGTTCGCAATGAGGGCTGGCAGTTTGTCATGTACGAGCCCAACTCGCGCACGCCCTTCAAGCCGGGCATCGTGGCGCACGCACCTGGCGCGCGGCTGCACTTCAAGCTCGACACCTCACGGGTCCGCGAGCCGAGCGTCGCGCTGCAGTACCTCGAGTCGCACACCGGCATGGGCACCGCCACTGTGGATTGCAAAGGCTGCGAGTGCTCGACTACCACCATCGACGCCTCGGGGAAGGTTGCACGGCTCTCAACGCTCTCAACCCGCGAGATCGCCGTGTCCGCGGATCCTCAATGCGAGCTCCACATCACGCTACGCAATGACACAGCACAGGGGTCTGGCGCGGCCAAGTTCAAGCTTGTGCGACTCTTTGTGCTTGGCGCATCGTCGACCGCCACCTCTGCGCACTTCGTAGCAGCCGACCCCGCCCTTATGCCCGACGACGGGCCCATAGCCTGCCGTCGGCCCCACGGTGGCCGGTCCTGCTCCGTCGGTCGCGGCAGGCGCGCCCGTTTGACATCTGCTCATGGAGCGGTGGTGACGGAGCACGGAGGGACATCAAGCTCTGGGCAGGCTGCGGAACTCGTGATGAGTGCGCGCAACGTGGGACTTGAGCTCTTGCGCGCGGCGCGTACCGCACGCAAGAATAGCGCGGGATTGGAATCACTCGAGCTGCTGTTGTGAAGTTTAGCAACAACAGACCCGAAGACCCGGTCGGCGGTCCGGCGCGCGGGACGAGCACCGGCGCGGTTCCGCGGGGACTGGGCGGTACGCGCGCGTGGCGCGGCCGGCGGTGAGTGTGGCGTAGGCTGCGCCGGTGCCGGGCGCGCGCTCGGCCGAGCGCCCGGCGAGAGTCGAGACGAGTATAGTATCTCGCACTCCCAGCACGCGCAGACCGTCCGAGCGCGTAGCGAATACACCTAGGTCCGTAGCCGTCCCCCCGGAGCGAGGCGTGCGGGCTCGCGCACTCACCACGGCACATCACAGAATTGCTGGGCACTTTTGTGTGGCCAAAACAGAGTTTGGGATACAAATCGATACAATCCGGCGGCACATTTAATAGCCACCATTACATAGCATAATGCGGGTCTGACTCACTCCACTCCAGCCATGTCCCATGACATCACCCCGTGACCTAGCTTTCAATCGGTGAGCGATTTCGACGTGGGATCGCCCATGCTCTCATCGAGTCGCGCCGAAGATGAGAGGCATGCACGGGATGAGCGGCTGCAACGGCGACGCGCCCCCCACGGACGCGTTGAGCGCGGGATCCTAGCTGGGCTGCGGCGACACGCTAAGGCCCGTCTTCCCCATTATCCTCCCGCTAAGGCCCGTCTTCCCCATTATCCTCCTGCAGCTCGATGGGCCGATGAAGGCGTCGGCGTAGCGCGCGTTCCTCGAGCAGTTTCATCTGCGCATGCAGCTCGTCGGCACGGGCCTCGGCCATCATGCGTGCCATCTCCTGCTCGGCCACCGCTGCGCGCAGCGCGTTAACATCCGCAGGCGTCTGTGACACGGCCCCTAACGGCTTCTTGCGTGTAGACAGCTCGAGCAGCTGACGATGAGCATCGGTCACGAGGTTTTTCTGTCGCTTGAGCGCTCGACGCAGCTCGTTCACTTCGCTATCACGCGCAACAGCCGCCTCGTCGACGCAGCCGCCGCTGCTGGCCGCTGCCGCTGTGACCTGCGTCAAGCTTGCAGCGACTCCGTACAACTGCGTTGCGACAGTGAGCTGCAACTGCAACAGCTTTGCTGCGCTTACCTGCCGCGAGTGCGTGCGCTGCCGCTGCTGGAGCTGGGCGGTGAGGTCTGCCAGCTCCGATTCCATGGCGGAGAGGCTCACCGATGTGCGAGAGTGCTCCTGACGAAGAGCTGCAATCGCGTCATCCTCGCCGGCAAGCTGGCGCTCGAGCTCCATTACAGCCATCTGCAAGCGAGAGACGTCTGAGGGCACCTCATGAGTTTCAGGTTGGTGCCTGAGCGCTGCTTGTGCCTCGGAGGGCGCCAAACCAGTTCCCATTCTTATTGCGAGGGAACTGCGCGAAGGCCGCTCCGAACACTGTGAATTCACACCTAGTTTCGAAAAGGCTTCAGATCGCCCCCCCCCCCTGAATTAGCGAAATACGTTCACGTACAGCTGCGCAACCAACCACAGATAGAGACCTCGGTAGGTATCAAATCTCGTCGTCCATGCCATCCACATCCTCACCACCCCCATCGTCGCCACCACCACCATCTTCAAGATCAAGTGAGTCTGACGCAGGGCGGAGCTCCGAGAAACCTCCGAACCCATCGACGGCCACATTCTGAGTGTCCGCGTCGTCGTACTCATCACGATACTCAGCACGGTCCGCTTCCGGGAGCGCGTCGGCGGCATCAGCAATGTATTCGACGGCCGACGATGGGTCGCGGTACATGGCTGCGGGGTCCGCGGCAGCGATGAGGTGGGTGTCGTCGAGGCGGACGTAGGCCTGCGAAAAGGCCCAGTCCAGGAACAGCACCGCAAGGCACGACAGCACCACCGCAGAGGTGATGATGAACGGCACGTGCCGCGGCTGCGCGCGCCGCTGCCACCGAGCGCACGCCTGCGCGATCAGCATCGTGGCGGCCATGAAGCTCACCGACCGATACACATTGACGAGCGGCGCCCACTTGAGCACGTGCGCGCCCGGCCGGTGCGTGAGCACCACCTCTTGAACTTCGCGCCAATACTCGCCTGGGGGCATCAGATCAAATCCCGCGGGGCCGCCGACGACCGCCCCGACACCGAGCGCGACGGCAGTGCCCACGGCGGTCAGCACGGGGGCGGCGACGAGGGCGGCGAGCAGCGCGGGTGCGAAGGTCCACAACGTGGCAGGAACGCCGAGGATGGCGAGTAGGTCGAGCTGGTTGGTCGCCACCATCATGGCGACCTCGCCCGCATAGCTGCCTCCAATACGCCCCGCGAGAAGCAGCGCCGTGAGAAGCGGTCCGAGCTCGATGGTGAATATAGAACCAAGGGCCAGCGCGTACAGCTTCCGCTTGGCCTCCGCCTCGTTGGCGCGAACGATCCGATCGACGAGGGAGAGCACCATAGGCAGCGCTGGGTTTCCCTGTAGGTACTTTTCGAGGAAGCCCGACACGATGGCCACGACATCGACACGTCGCAGCATGTCGCCAAGCAGCATCGAGACGGCCGCGCCCGTCGCTCCAAAGGCACACACTACCAGCGGCAGCGAGTACAAGAGGTAGTCGGCGAGTCGTCGGCCCGCGCGGGGGATGAAGGGCAGGCGCGAGAGCTGCGTCGGTCGTGCGGCCGCGCCGCTGTCCTCGCCGCGCGCGCGCTCCAGGTGCAGCTCGCGCGTCGGCCCGAGCTGCACGGCTGAATCCTCGACGTGCGAGACGAGGATCATCGCCAGCGAGCGCGATGCGGCCACGGAGCGGATCAGCTTGACAATCTCTGCAGTGACGGCAGGGTCGAGCCCGACAAACGGCTCGTCGAGAATAACAAGGCGCTTCCGCTGCGCAAGGATCTGCGCGAGTGCAGCTCGGCGGAGCATACCACCGCTCAGTTGACCAGGCATCTTGGGCCCGTCCGCCGCGCCACTCAGACCGACAGCCTCCAGCATGCCCGAGATCGCCGACAGTGGGAAGGGGTCTCCGCTAGCTCGGAGCGCGAGCGCAATATTCTCGGCGAGATTGAGCGAATCAAGTAGCACGCCCTTCTGGAAGAGGAAGCCAACGCGCTGCGCGACTGGCACCGCTGGGTCCCACTCGACGCTCACCAAGGATCCAGGAAGCGTTGCGAGGCCGCAAATGTGCATGCAGCAGGATGACTTGCCAGCTCCGGACGACCCACGCAGCCAGAGCAGCTCGTGCGGCCGCAGCTCAAAGGACACACGCTTATTCACAAATGGGCACGCATTCGTCAAGCGCTCGATGCTCACCGACACGATCGGGGTGGACTCGCCCATTTTTAGTTCGCGCCAACAGTAGGAAAAATACGAATCGCAATCGTCGGTTGTAAAATTACGAATCGATAGAGTCGTGGGTCTGTGCATTGAGTCGTGTTAAACCATTGGCTGTGAAAACGCAGTTGCCGGTTTCATGGAGACGACCCCTTTCCATGCGTCGCCCAGCGTCGGCGGGGGGTCCGAGTGGGGAGTCGAGCGTACGCCGCAAGGCACGCAGCACTCGTGGGGCAAGCAATCGCGCGGCTCACGCCATGCTGCAGTGCAGGACCCCTCTAAGATCAGCCGGTCCTCACGACTAGATTCGCCCTCGACAGGCTCGCAAACAGGTGGCGCATTGGCGATGTGGCTCGATCGGAATCCACAGGAGTTTCTTCGCATGGTGCGGAAGTCAGCGAGTGAGCCGCAGCTTGAGCAGCGTCCAAAGCCTAAGCGAATGCCAGACGATCCGGAGAAGGGCACTGTGAAGAAGAGCGAGGTACGCGCAAGTGACATCATCGCTGCGCAGAAAAGGGCGGACCTCGAGAAGGAGGCCAAGGATCTGCTCACAGCCGAGCGCACGGCGTATGCGAAGCAGGATCAGCACTGCCAGCTGGTGAACCAACGCGGGATGAAGCAAACGCAGCTCGAGGCTCTCAAGCACAAGGCTGCTCGGGCGACGCTAGAGACGGACCTGATGGTGGGCGAGCTTGACGCGCTGCGTACGCGGCTGGCGATGCTGCAGCACGAGGTGAAAACGATGGAGATCGAAATGGCCCTCGAGGTCGACACGACGCCGCGGTATGAGCACATGCGTGATCGTACCCGGTTTGATGTCGATGAGGTCGCCAATCGATGCATGCCGCCAACGCGCGAGCTCGCCGAGCTGCTCACGCAGATGACGCGGATAGGCGGCAGCCACTACACCGAGCAGTTCGCCGCGCGGAGCTTGCTGCAGGCCGTCGAGCGCCTCGGCCTCCAGCTGCAGGCGCGCAACAAGTACAACGAGCTCGAGATCGCGCAGCTCCAGTTGGAGAAGGGCGTGACTGCCGAGAGCAAGGAGGCCGTGCGCGACATCATGCGCCGCAAACATGAATCCAGCCTGCAGATGAGTGGCGACAAGACTGCTGAGGAGGAGGCAAACCTTGTCTCGGTGCGTCTGCCGCCCTGGGTCCGCCACTGCCATCCTGCGCCCCATGCTGAGCTCTTCGCCCCTCGGCTTTGCCAACGCCCCTTGGAAACTCGATCACACTCCCTGCCCTGACCCTGTGCGGCGTTCACACTCCCTGCCCTGACCCTGTGCGGCGTTCACACTCCCTGCCCTGACCCTGTGCGGCGTTCACACTCCCTGCCCTGACCCCGTGCGGCGTTCACACTCCCTGCCCTGACCCTGTGCGGCAGGCTGCAAACTCCATCACTGGCAAGACTGCGGCGCTCGCCGTCGAAAAAGTGTACTCGCGCGAGCGCATCAACGACATCTTGTTCAAATACGGCAAGCTGAGTGCCGCTTTTAACGAAACGGAGCCCGAAGAGCTCGTCGACAAGGTGCTGCGCATGTGCACGGGCTCCGAGTCCGAAAAGGTGGAGCATCTCAACCGCGACGCCCAGAAGGCGAAGGATCGGGAAGAGAGGCTACGAGACGAGATCTTGCAGCTGCAGCGCAAGCGCGAGATGATGCGGTTCGACGGCGAGGCCGACACCACTGGCTTCCTCGTCCTCACTCCCCGTGGCGAGAATGTGATGGACTATGGCGGCGACGACGAGGTCATCGCGCTCGGCGGCCAACTGAAGGACAGCGCCCGCAAGGCGGCCGAAGCCGTCGAGCGGTACCGCAAGGTTGCGTTGCTCCTCACGTCTGGATCGATCGCCCTCTCCGGCCTGATGAGTGTCGTCAAAGTGCTCAAGCCGCCCAACGGTGTGCCCGCCTCGCTCACGACCGCGGCTGAAGGTGGTTCCATCCCGATGCACGCGACGCCCGAGGCGCTCGATCACGTTGCGGAGCGGCTGCTGTCGACGACCAGCCAGTTTGAGAAGCTGGCGAGCGCTCCACACGCCAACCAAGCACCGGAGTTCATCGACAAGGCAGCACGCCAGGCCGTGCGCGCTTACAACGAAGGGTACCCGCGCATTGTGTCGTCGTGGACGGAGCCCGCTAGCAGCAGCCGCGCGACCTCGCGCGGCATGACGCCGCGACATGGGCCGGTGCCGCCCGAGGAAGGCGACGAGGGTGGACTGGAAGGTTGGCCGCCTCCGACGCTAGTGGATGGGCTTGTGTCGCCCACTGAGGGCATTGGCTCGCCGACCAGCCTCACTGTCTCGGCTGAGGGCCTTGGTCAGGAGTCCTCTGCGAGTCTTTACGAGGGCAATCAAGGCATGAGTCTGGTGCGTGTGGGTAAGCAGCGGGTCTCGCGCACCCTCGGCTCCCACGCCTCAGGCGGCGGCGGGCCCGTAGCTTCCAAAACGTCACGGACCGTGCTGCCGCCGCTGACCGCCTCCGCGCTAGCGCCCGCGTCGTCCGCGAGCGCACCAATGCCACCGCCACCGCCCCTGAGCCTCTTCGCGCAGATGGGCATGGCTCGGGGGGGCGAATTTGGTTCGGCGACCCACCTCGCCCACGTTGCCAAGATGCAGCTTGACTTTGGCGAGACCAGCGGCAACAACATACGGATCCCGCTCGCCCTGGGTAGCGATGACGAAGATGGGCCCGTCGACGATAGCGACGACGACGCCACTGAAGATGGGAAGCCGGTGGGCGATCGAGGCAGTGTCGTACCCAGGGGCGCGCGGCTGCCGCCAGCCGGCAAGTCCGGACAGAACACGAAGGCGCCTGCTCAGGCTGAGGCCGGCGGAGGCGCCTCTGCCTCTCCAAAGCCGTTAAAGAAGTCAAAGTCGGTCACGATGAATTTGAATGCACGATGATGATCGCGCAATAACCGCCTGTGGTTCGCCGCTCGGCACCACGTATAGATCAGTAGATGCAAAGGCCGCGTGAGCGGATGTACGCGACGAAATTACGTATGAAGGAGTGTACTGCGAGCGTGCAGGACCGAATATATTACGTCTGCACTCTTGTTGTGTTTGCAGAACAGAGGACAGTTCACAGCCAATGTTTATAATTCGACACCAACAGTTCACAGCAAATAGTTCACACACACGCCTGCACACGCGCGCCAGAGCCGACCGACCGCGAACGAGGGCGAACGTCCTCGCGCTGACGGTCACTTGATGCTGCACCTTGTGGCCCTAATTTCGCTCGGGGCGCCGATGAAGACCAGACTGCCGATGCTTTCTCCGCTGCCGCCGGTGCTATCACCCGCCGACGGAGTGCACACCTTTACCTACGATTCAGTGCAACGCCGGCTGCCTCTCATCGTGGAGGCAGTCATCAGCAACAATCCTGACTACAAACCAGAGCTCATCGCGTCACTGAGATCGCTGGCCGCTGAGATCGCAACTGGAGCGCCACTGAAGCCGCTGCTATCGACACGAAGCGGCTGGCCAGAGATGCTCGCGCCGCTTCTCGAGGAAGGCGCGACGTGGTTCTCAGCACCATGGTGGATTGCCGAAAACTATTTCTGTGCGTGGACTTTCCTCGAATTCTGAGCAGCGGCTCCTCGAATGCCCATCTGCTGCTAGCTAACAAGTCGAATCGACGCTCCCACGCTCGCAGACAAACGAATGCTCGAGCTCACCGACCCTGCGACCGACGGTACCGACCCTTTCGCGAAGCAGAAGGCAGACTCGCTGGTGGGCGCCAAGGGCGCCTTTGCAAAGATGCTGGCGGAGGGCTTGCACGAGACTAGCGACCTGAAGCCTTTGGTAGCCACAAGCTTGTGGGGCAATCTTGCCGACCTTTCTGTCTCGGCGGGTGCGGTCCTCGTCTCGCCTGAGGCCGCCTCGTCAGGCAGCAGCCTTGGCAGCACCATGATGCTCGCCGACGATAGTGCCGCGCTGTGCGAGGCGTTGCTCGAGTGCCGCGGCAAGGCTGTGGTCTTGATCCTCGATAACTGTGGGCTGGAGTGCGTCTCGGATCTCCTGCTGGTCGATGGCTTGCTACGGATTGTGGAGCCGAGCCGCGTGACGCTGCACGTCAAGGACCGGCCTGTCTTCGTCTCTGACGTGACTGTGCCTGATGTGCAGCCCACGCTCAGCTGGCTCGCGGCGCAAGGCGGCATGGCACTCTCGGCGCGGCTCTCCGCTGCGCTCGAGGACGGTCGGCTGTGTATAGCTGCGCCCGAGTTTTACACGACCGCGCTTCCATTCTGGGCGATGCCCGATTCTCTCGTCAGCGAGCTGCAGGCGGCAGCGATTGTCATCACAAAGGGTGACGCCAACTATCGGCGACTCCTCGACGACCGGCACTGGGCCCACGACACCAACTTCGCGGAGCTGATGAGCTACTGGCCAACCAGCATCGCGGCTCTGCGCACCTGCAAGTCGGGCGTCCTCGTGGGCACGGACCCCGCAGTTGAGGCCATGGCTGCAGCGGCTCACCCCGACAAGTGGCTGACCGGCGGCCTCTACGGCGTCGTGCAGCTTCGGAAGGCTGCCAGCGCGTGACGGCCTTCCGCGGTCAACGGTCGAATACACCGGAGACGGACACGAGATCACTTGAGATCACGTGCATCCAGTAGAGATGGTCTCAGTGTGAACGTGCCGGCTCACACAAGCTCACACGAGCTGTGGTTTTATCCAGGACCATGCGCACGCACGGTGTCGTCGGGGTTTTATTTATTTCTATCATTTTCATTTATCGTCACCAAATTCCGTCCTCAAATGGCTCAAGCGTCATGACATCATGTGCATGTGATAGCATGTGACATGTATGTGACATGCCCATCTGGCGCGGGACCGGGCGCGGGCGTCGGGGGCGTGGTGCGCGTGGCCGTGGGCCGACCGGCGAGTGTCGGACGCCGGATCCGCGACGGAATTGCGCCGGACCGCAGCGTGCCTGATGTGTGGGTGTGTGCCCCATCGCCTCCTCGACGCTTGACCTTGAGGCTTGAGGGGTCCCTCTAGCTCTAGCTTTGAACGACGACGAGCACACAAGGTACACACATTGGTTCACACGCGACGCCGCGTCATGTGGTGTCAGTGCCTGCGGCGCACGCGTTCACGCGACGATTTTGGTGCTGTGGACGACCAGTTGACTGAGATTCGTACAATACAAGTAGAGCCCGTGCGTGTCCCGGCTCCTTCTTTGTACATGTATTGAATTCACAGTTCACACGAAGATACCACGGCCAAGCGCGCAGCGCGCTCGGGGAGGCGCGTCGACAATTCGTCGAGTGCAAATGGCGAGGTGCGCTCTGTGTATTCTGCTCGTCATCGCGTCGGTCGTTTGTTATCAGATTGACGTGGAGCGCGGCGGACCATCGCAGCTGCGCCCCGCCCCGCTAGGCAGTGGGGCGCCAGCCCTTTCGCGCCCACCCACTGCGAGCGTGGTTTCAGATGCTCGCGCCAAGGTCGGCAAGTGGCTGCGCGCATATCAAGGGTTCGTTGCCGGCGCCGCCAAGGTGTCGCAGCTGATCAGCTTCGTCTGCGGCGTGTGGCTCCTCTTCAGCTCGCCCTTTGCCATCGTCTTCTCGCTGATGACTGCTCGCGTGCCAGATGCCATCCTCTGTGGCTTTCTGGGCGTCTTTGGTGTCATGCTTTCGCTGCTCGAGCTGCCCATCGGTGCGGTGCAGCGCGTGCTGCAGCAATACTTCTTCTTCGCCTACACGCGCCCAGGACGTGCCGCCCTGGTGGTGCTCATCGCCACGATCGCATGGGCGTGCGCAAAGGTGCGCCCTCACGTGCGGCTCCCATCGATCCTGAGGCCAGCATCTGGCCCGACATGGTCGCACGCTCTCATGACGATGGCATCCCCGGCGTCTCTGTGGCAGGTCGGCTTCATGACGAAAGCACTCATCGGCTTCAATGCACTCCTCACCTTCTACATCCTGAACTCGCAGTCACGCCGCTTTGCGAACGTAGATGCTGACGCCAAGGCCGCTCTCTCTCAGGCTTCTGCTGACCTGCGGAGCAAGGCCGGCGAAGCACTGGGATTCACCCGCATGTTCGGTACTGCATTTGGCCTTAGCGGGGCACCTGCACAGCCAGCGCGTCCTGCCGCACCGCCATCCACGGACAGCTTTGGTGGCTTTGACTCGTCAACGCCTGTGCCGGATGGAAGCGCGCAGCAGCCCACATGGCCAGGTAGCAGTAGCAGTGGCAGCGGCGCATGAGCGGTACGACAGTCGTTTACGTAGCTGCGCATCGGCCACTGCACAGGCATGGCGCGGAATGCACTGCGGCGACCAGTCGCCAG
>Ga0164294_10003258_pt1 | contig 14480 bp, 15 predicted proteins | sample GEODES005metaG_FD_111479 | JGI IMG/M metagenome (GOLD analysis project Ga0164294, IMG submission 111479) | Oligotrophic lake water microbial communities from Sparkling Lake, Wisconsin, USA - GEODES005 metaG | ecosystem: Environmental > Aquatic > Freshwater > Lake | place: USA: Sparkling Lake...
AACAGGTGCAGCAACAGGTGCAGCAACAGGTGCAGCAACAGGTGCCGCAACAGGTGCCGCAACATCGACCACCCGCGTGGCAATCTCTGATTCAGGCTGGGCTGCAGTCGGTGCCTGAGTAAGCTCATGGGATGTTGCGGCAGCGGGCTCGCGTGACCACAGACCACTCACTTGGGTCACGGGCTGAGTTGGAGTTGCCTCTGTTGTTGGGGCCGTAGAGGCTGCACGGTCAAAGTAAGAACGCGGAGCGGCGTCCGTTGCAGACGCAGTGTTTTCTGGCGGCGCATGCACTACGGCATTGGAAACAAAGGCAGCATCGCCCGCATTCGGCTCTGTGCGTTGTTCGGTTTGACGTTCACGGCGGTCTCGGCCATAACGGTCGCGTGAGCGACGCTCTCGGCGTTCTGGGCTTGAGCCCTCTGCAGAAGGGTCTTGACCGACTTGGGCGGCAAGTTCGTTGCCGGCAGTTCCTGCGGAGCGAACGCCATTTTCACCTTCTGCGCGTGGCGTATCGGATGGGCGGCGATCGCCACGGCCCTCGCCACGCTCGCGGCGACCTTCTCCCCGTTCGCGTCGGCCATCGCCACGGCCCTCACCTCGGTCAGCACGCGGTGCGCGTTCACTTAAGGTGTTGTCTGCAATGTCCATGGCAATCGTTTGTGCACCGTCAGCTTGTGTGGCCATGGCATCACGGCGTTCACGTGGAGCGCGCTCAGGGCGCTCGCTTTGACGTTCATTGCTGCGCTCTGCACCGCGGTCATCCGCGCGATCGTTGCGACGCCCCTCACGCGGAGCGCGGGGCTCACGGGCTTCGGCCGGTGCGCCTTCATTGCGCTCGCCTTGGCGTTCGCCACGTCGGTTGCCGTTGCGGCCACGGCCTCGCTCACCACCACCACGAACCTCTCGGCCTTCGCGGCTTTCAGGTGTGCTGCGGCCCTCGCGTTTGTCTTCCTTGGCCGGCTCTGCTGCTGGGGCAGGGGCTGATGCACCGCCAAAGAGGTTTCTCAACCAGCCGAAAAAACCACCCGTTGCAGCAGGTGCGGCTTCAGGCTTGGCAGTTGTTGCAGCAGGCTTGGCTGATTCAGGTGCTTCCACCTTGAGCGGTGCCATGGGCGCTGGTGCGTCAGGCAAAACACCTTTGATCACGGGTGTTTGCTTGTTGGTCGGCTCTTGAGAGCGGCGTGTGACGGTGGTCGCATCTTCCATCACTTCGGCCATTTTGTAGCTGGCTTCAATGAGGTCCAAGCGCGGATCGTCGTGCTTCAAACGCTCGAGTTTGTAGTGTGGTGTTTCCATCGACTTGTTGGGCACCAGCAGCACATGAATGCGTTGCTGCAACTCGATCTTGGCGATTTCGGAGCGCTTTTCGTTCAACAAGAAAGAGGCCACTTCCACTGGCACTTGTGCGTGCACAGCGGCGCTGTTGTCCTTCATGGACTCTTCTTGGATGATACGCAGGATCTGCAGCGCCGAGCTTTCGGTGTCCCGAATGTGGCCAGAACCACCGCAGCGAGGGCAAGGAATCGAAGAGCCTTCAGACAAGGCCGGCTTCAAGCGTTGGCGGCTCATTTCCATCAGGCCGAACTTGCTGATGGAGCCAAACTGGACGCGGGCACGGTCTTGACGCAAGGCGTCGCGCAAGCGGTTTTCCACTTCGCGGCGGTTCTTCGACTCTTCCATGTCGATGAAGTCGATCACGATCAGACCACCCAAGTCGCGCAGGCGCATCTGGCGCGCCACTTCGTCAGCGGCTTCGAGGTTGGTGCGGGTGGCGGTTTCTTCGATGTCGCCGCCCTTGATGGCGCGGGCCGAGTTCACGTCCACGGAAACCAAAGCTTCGGTGTGGTCGATCACGATGGCGCCTCCCGAAGGCAGTTGCACGGTGCGGGCATAGGCCGATTCGATCTGGTGTTCAATCTGGAAGCGGCTGAACAGCGGAGCGTCGTCGCGGTAACGCTTCACGCGCGCAGCGAATTCTGGCATCACGTGGCTCATGAACTGCTGAGCTTGTTCGAAAATGTCGTCGGTGTCGATCAGGATGTCGCCGATGTCATTGTTGAAGTAGTCACGAATCGCGCGGATGACCAAGGATGATTCTTGGTAAATCAGGAAAGCGCCTTTGCCGCCTTTGGTGGCGCCGTCGATGGCGGTCCACAACTTGAGCAGGTAGTTCAGGTCCCACTGCAATTCGGGTGCAGATCGGCCAATGCCAGCGGTGCGGGCGATGATGGACATGCCCTTGGGGTATTCCAACTGGTCCATGGCTTCTTTGAGCTCGGCCCGGTCGTCGCCCTCGATACGGCGACTGACGCCACCGCCACGGGGGTTGTTGGGCATCAGTACCACATAGCGCCCAGCCAGCGAGACAAAGGTGGTCAGGGCTGCGCCCTTGTTGCCACGTTCTTCTTTTTCGACCTGAACCATGAGTTCTTGGCCTTCGCGGATCACATCGTTGATGCGGGCCTGGCTGACCGAGACGCCTTCGGCAAAGTACTGGCGTGAAATTTCTTTGAAGGGCAAAAAGCCATGACGGTCTTCACCGTAGTCCACAAAGCAAGCTTCGAGTGAGGGCTCGACGCGGGTCACAACGGCTTTGTAAATATTGCCTTTGCGCTGTTCGCGGCCTTCGATTTCGATTTCGTAGTCGAGGAGTTTTTGTCCATCGACGATGGCCAGTCGGCGTTCTTCAGCCTGTGTGGCGTTTATGAGCATCCGTTTCATGATGCAGTCCTTCTTCTGATGCCGCGCGGCACAGGGTCAAAGGACCCGCTGGCTGCGCTGGCTTGTATCGGCCCACAATGGGCACACGATGCCGGAGAAGACGCTTGAAACGAAAGGAATTGCCGAAGTGTCCGCTGCTTAACTGCGCAATGGCGCAGAAACAGGGGAGAGGGCGCGTGGATGAAGCGAGGGGATGGAGGCACTGGGTCGCCGCTCGAGCAAAGAGGGTATCTTCACTGTTCGGGGTTGGGTCATGAGCGTGCACAGACCGGGCGGCTCAAAGAGCCACTGCAGCCATGTCATCCAAGTTCCCATCAGCACAATCATTTCGCTTCATTCCATTCAACAGCCGAGGGCTGGTGAATACAGGTATTCCGTATCGGGGTTTCATCGCGTCTGCCCGTCCTCTTACCCGCTTTGCCACTGCGGGCGTTGGCCTTGCAGTCTGCAAAAATAGGGGAGGTGGCATCGACCTTCCAGCGCGGACGGGGGGGTGCGTGGACTAAACTCCTTGATTGCGGAATTCATTTCCATTCAAATCAACCACTTACGGCCAAACGCTGGTGAAACACATTATAGGGGGCAACCCAGCTCCTGTCCTTTTGGAAGTGAAATGGCTCACCGTAGACGAGGAGTCGTCTGGGCAGCGTCTGGACAATTTCCTGATCCGGCACCTTAAAGGGGTGCCCAAAACACATGTGTATCGGATCATCCGCAGCGGCGAGGTCCGGGTCAACAAAGGCAGGGCATCGGCCGACAGCCGGGTCACGACAGGCGACTCGGTACGACTGCCTCCTGTGCGAATTTCAGACAAAGTGGCCCAGAAAGTCGCCCGTCCAGCCCCGGGGCGTGAGTTTCCGGTGCTGTTGGAAGATGAGGCTTTGTTGGCGCTGGACAAGCCTGCCGGAGTGGCGGTACATGGTGGGTCTGGCGTGAGTTTCGGTGTGATTGAGCAATTGCGTCAGGCGCGACCACAGGCCAAACTGCTGGAATTGGTGCACCGACTCGACCGCGACACCAGCGGTGTTTTGCTGGTTGCCAAAAAACGCAGCGCCTTGAAACATCTGCAGGACCAATTTCGCGAACGTGAAACGGGAAAGACCTATTTGGCTTTGGTTCAGGGCCAATGGCCAGCAAAGAATAAAGTCATTGACTTGCCTTTGCATAAGTTTTTGCTACCCGATGGGGAGCGCCGCGTGCGAGTGACCACAGCAGAAGACCCTGAAGGAATGAGGTCCATCACCTTGGTGAAGGTGGCTGAACGCCTGAACGGATCCACTTTGCTGGAAGTGACCATTAAAACCGGGCGGACGCACCAGATACGGGTGCATTTGGCCTCCCAGGGGCACCCAATTGCGGGTGATGACAAATACGGCGATTTTGAGTGGAATAAAAATCTGCAAAAACAAGGCCATAAACGCATGTTCTTGCATGCTTGGCGCTTACAGTTCAACCACCCCGTCTCGGGTGAACGCGTTGAGCTGAACGCTGAGTTACCGACTGAACTTCAACAATGCAAAGACCATGTCCGCATCAAGACTCCGCCAATTTGACCTGATCGCCTTTGATTGGGACGGTACCCTGTTCGACTCCACAGCGGTCATTACCCGCTGCATTCAGCGCGCTGTGGTCGATGTCGGGGGGCAAGAGCCCACGCGCGAAGCCGCTTCCTATGTCATCGGCATGGCACTGCCCCAGGCCTTGGCTTATGCGGCCCCGGATGTCTCGCCTGACAAATACCCCGAATTGGGTCAACGCTACCGGCACTACTATGTTCAGCACCGCGATGACATCAGTTTATTTGAGGGTGTTTTGCCCATGCTGGCTGATCTCAAGTCGCGCCACCATTGGCTTGCTGTGGCAACTGGTAAAAGTCGCCAAGGTCTCAATGAAGCCTTGCACGATGTGGCTTTGAAAGGGGTGTTTGATGGTTCGCGCACTGCCGATGAGACGGCCGGCAAGCCAAGCCCCTTGATGCTGCACGAATTGATGCGTGAATTTGGTGTGCAGCCGGAGCGCACCCTGATGATCGGTGACACAACCCATGATTTACAAATGGCATTGAACGCGGGATGCCCCAGTATCGGAGTGAGCTATGGCGCCCATGAACCTGAGGCTTTTCACGTGCTCAAACCTTTGACGGTTGCGCATTCGGTGGCCGAGTTGAATGCCTGGCTGAAAGACCATGCCTGAAAGGAAGCCTCATGAGTGAGTGGATACCGCTGTGCAATTCAGCCGACCTGCAAGACGGTGGACGCGCAGTCTCCTTTGATGTGGTTTATGGTGGGCAAACTTGCCGTGCCTTTGCTGTACGTCATGAAGGTCAGGTGCGGGCCTACCTCAATCGTTGCACCCATGTGGCCATGGAGCTTGATTTTCAGCCGGACCGGTTTTTTGATGCATCAGGGCAATGGCTGATGTGCGCCACCCACGGGGCAACGTACAGCCCCGTTACAGGTGAGTGTGCAGGCGGCCCCTGTCGAGGGGGCTTGGTGAAAATCACCTTGTCCGAGCAACATCAAGTCGTTCACTGGCATACTGAGTACAACTTGAAACCCTTTGAATTTTGAAATGCACGAGCCTACTTCTGAAACTATTGAACCCGTGTTGCACCCAGGGGCGTCAGCTGAAAAGCTTGTGTCGCCACTCTCTGCAACTTCTGCTTCACAAATAGCAAGTGACAGACAAGTGTTGGAAAAGCTTGTTTTTTCCAACTTACAAGAAGCCAAGGTATCCCGCCGCTGGAATATTGGTTTGAGATTGGCTTGGCTGGTGTTTGCCGTGGCGGTGTTCTGGGTTTTACGCAATGACAATGCGCCTGCCAACAACCCGACATCGGTTCATACCGCGACAGTTGAGATCAAAGGCGAAATTGCTTCAGGTACCGATTCAAGTGCAGAAAATATTGTGTTGGCCATGCGCAGTGCCTTGGAGGACTCGGGCTCAAAGGCCTTGGTTCTGGTCATCAACTCCCCTGGTGGCAGCCCTGTTCAAGCGGGCATCATCAACGATGAAATTCACCGTTTGAAAGCGGTTTATAAAAAACCGATTTATGCGGTGGTTGAAGAGTCTTGTGCATCTGCTGCCTATTACATTGCCGCAGCGACAGATAAAATTTATGTCGACAAAGCCAGCATTGTGGGCAGTATTGGTGTGTTGATGGATGGTTTTGGCTTCACCGGACTGATGGACAAGTTGGGTGTAGAGCGCCGGTTGATGACGGCCGGTGAAAACAAGGGATTTCTCGATCCTTTCAGCCCGCAAACGGAAGCCCAACGCAAACATGGGCAATTGATGCTGAATCAAATTCACGCACAATTTATTGAGGCGGTGAAAAAAGGCCGTGGTGATCGTTTGAAAGAAACCCCCGAAATGTTCAGCGGTTTGTTTTGGAGCGGTCAGCAAGCGGTAGAAATGGGCTTGGCTGATGCCATGGGCAGCTTGGATATGGTGGCCCGTGATGTAGTCAAAGCCGAAGACATCACCGACTACACACGTCGAGAAAACGTGGCAGAGCGTTTGGCCAAACGATTTGGCGCCGCCGTGGGCTCAGGCGCATGGCAGGCCATGCGATCCTCTGTCAATCTGCGGTGAGATTTTTCAAGCCAGCTTTTCAAGGCCCAATCGCAAAAACTGCTGGCGTGCTGTTGTCAGGCCCCTCGTTGTGTTTCTTCCATTGATTGACGGTTGCACTGCGTGATTTTGCTGCTGTCAGTGTCAAGCCGCTGCTGATGGCCAGCCGAGTTTGGGCTTGCAAGGTCTGCAGTAAAGCTTGCAGTAATGTGCCATTTCGGTAAGGCGTTTCAATGAACAATTGGGTTTGTCCTGTCCGGATTGCCAAAGTTTCGAGCTCCCGAATCCGTTTACATCTCTCTGCACTGTCTTGCGGAAGGTAGCCTACAAAGGCGAAATTTTGGCCATTCAGGCCAGAGGCGGCCAAGGCCAATAGCAATGAAGTCGGACCGATCAAGGGCACGACTTTTAAGCCCAAAGTGTGCGCAGCACGCACCACCGAACTTCCAGGGTCGGCCACTGCGGGCATGCCGGCTTCGCTGACCAACCCGACGTCATGCCCCTGCAGTGCAACAGCCAGCAAAGGTTTGGCATCGAAATTCCCCGAGTGATCCCCCTTTTTATGAACTTGCCGAGGCAACTCGGTGATCTGTTGGCTTTGAATGGGTGTCAGCAAGGGCACCAGCACATCCACCCGTTTCAAGTAGGCGCGTGTGGACTTGGCGTTTTCACAGATCCAATGGTTGAGTTGGGCGGCGACTTTCAAGGTCCCCATGGGCATAACCTCTTCCAGTGCTGTGTCGCTGTCACAGCCAAAATCCAAAGGTGCGGGGACCAAGAACAATCGTCCAAGGGGCGAGATGGGTGCACTCATAAGATCCGAATCCCTGCGGCCCGTATCATTTGGCAGGTGCGAATCAAGGGCAGTCCCACCAGAGCGGTCGGATCGTCGTTGTCAATTGAGTCGAGCAGTGCGATACCCAGTCCTTCGCTTTTGGCACTGCCCGCACAGTCATAGGGCTCTTCTGCGCGCAAATAGGCTTCAATCTCGGCATCGCTCAGATCGCGAAACCGCACTTTCACCTGTGCAAGTTGGGTTTGTTCAAATTGGCTTGCCAAGCACACCACAGACACCGCAGTTTGGAAAATAACCACTTGACCCCGCATGCGCCGAAGTTGAGCCACTGCCTTGTCATGTTGCCCTGGCTTACCCAAAGGCTCGCCGTCCAAATCGGCGACCTGGTCAGAACCGATGACCACCGCTTGCGGAAATTGGAAGGCCACCGCCTGCGCTTTGGCCAGTGCCAATCGAAGAGCCAATTGTTGGGGCGTTTCACCTAAGTGGGGCGTTTCGTCAACCTCTGGCGAGGCGGTGACAAATGGGATGCGTAATCGCGTCAGCAATTCGCGTCGATAACGTGACGTGGAGCCCAAGACGAGAGTGCGACTTTCGGTTGTGTGGGTGGGTAATGCGGGGTTTGACATGCCCTTATTCTCTTACACTGCAGTCATGGAAAATAAAAGCGATGCCAAGTGGCACCCTCAGAAGCTCGATGTGAGGGCCTTTTCTCGTGATGGAGCGACCCTTTCAGGCCAGGCACCGCTGGCGCATTGGGAGCGTCTTTCAGAAGAGTCCGAAGACGCAGGGGAGTCGCCCGCAGTGAAGTGGCAAGCCCTAGGCGAAGCTGTCCCCGAGGTGGGGGCGCAAGACCAAGTGTGGCTTCATTTGCAAGTCAATGCGGTTTTGCCGCTGTTGTGTCAACGCTGCCTCAGCCCAGTATTGACCGCTGTCAATGTGGACAGGTCTTTCCGCTTTGTCGCTGATGAGGCCACGGCCATGGCGCTGGATGACGAGGAGGAGGATCTTTTGGTCATAAGCCGGGAATTCAATTTGATTGATCTGGTGGAGGATGAGGTGATCTTGGCCATGCCTTTGGTGCCCCTGCATGAAGCCTGCCCTGAGCCTTTGAATATGTCAGTTGAAGACCCCCAGTTTGAACAAGAAGAGGAAAAACGCCCCCACCCTTTTGCGGCTTTGGCCGGGATGAAGCTTAAAAAGTCCAGTTAAGCCCCGAGTTGGGCTATAATAAATGGCTTAGCTCAGAACGCCTGGGCTGACCTTTTCTAACTCAGAAGCTGCGTCCTTCTTCGAACGCGCGGCATCCAACGCATTCAAGGAGCCAACATGGCCGTTCAGCAAAACAAAAAGTCTCCGTCCAAGCGCGGCATGCACCGTTCGCACAATGCATTGAATGTTCCGGGCATCGCCGTAGAGCCGACCACTGGCGAAACACACTTGCGTCACCACATCAGCCCTAATGGTTTTTACCGAGGCCGTCAGGTCTTGAAAAACAAATCTGAAGCCTGATCCACACTGGCTTCAAGGGCCCGATGCTACTTTTACCGTAGCTCGGGCCTTATTTTTGATGCATGCCTTTTATGTCAACTCCTGATGTGATCACACTTGCCGTCGATTGCATGGGGGGCGATCACGGTCCCCGTGTAACGCTGGCGGCTTGTCATCGTTTTTTGATCAAGCACCCCGATGCGCGTTTGTTGTTGGTCGGCTTGCCCGAAGCCTTGTCGGGCTGGCAAGAGCCCCGTGGCAAAGTTGTTCATGCCAGTGAAGTGGTTGGCATGGACGATTCGCTTGAAATTGCACTTCGCCGCAAAAAAGACTCTTCGATGCGCATTGCCATTGAACAAGTCAAGCTGGGTGCGGCGCAGGCGGCTATTTCGGCTGGCAACACTGGCGCTTTGATGGCTATCGCGCGGTATGTACTTAAAACCATGGAGGGTATTGACCGTCCTGCTATTGCGGGGCAAATGCCGAATTTCAAGGGCGGCAGCACGACCATGCTCGACTTGGGCGCTAACGTAGATTGTTCACCCGAGGATTTACTTCAGTTTGCGGTCATGGGTTCGGCCTTGGTGTCAGTGCTTCAAGGCAACGAAAATCCTACCGTGGGTTTGCTGAATGTCGGTGAAGAAGTCATAAAGGGCAATGACGTTATCAAGAAAACCGGTGAACTTTTGAGGACTGCGGGCTTAGCTGGAGAATTGAACTTCTATGGCAACGTGGAAGGCAATGACATTTTCAAAGGAACTGTGGACATCGTGATCTGTGACGGTTTTGTGGGTAATGTGGCGCTCAAAGCGAGTGAGGGGTTGGCGACCATGGTCAGTGGTTTTTTGACTGCTGAGTTTACGCGCAATATTTTCACGAAATTTGCCGCTATTTTGGTTTATCCGATCTTATCTGCATTTAAGTCACGAGTGGACCATCGTCGCTACAACGGTGCGGCCTTGTTGGGGCTGCGTGGCTTGGTCTTCAAGAGTCATGGATCGGCCGATGAATTGGCTTTTGAAGTTGCATTAAACCGAGCGTATGATGCATCTCGTCACCAATTGCTTGACCGAGTGCAGGCCCGAATCTCGCATGCCGCCCGTTTGTTGGCAAACATGCAGGTAGAGGCTGTCGTGCAGGTCCCACACGAATGAGACCTTATTCCCGTATCACTGGCACTGGAAGCTTTTTGCCTCCCCGTCGGTTGACCAATGCCGATTTGGTTGCTGAATTGGCCTCTCAAGGCGTGGAGTCTTCAGACGAATGGATCGTGGAGCGGACCGGTATTCGTGCCCGTCACTTTGTCGAAGCCGGTTCGGCAAGCAGTGATTTGGGAGTGCAAGCTGCCCGCAATGCGATAGAAGCAGCTGGCATTAAGCCTGAAGACATTGACTTGATCATCGTTGCTACGTCAACGCCCGACATGGTTTTTCCATCAACGGCCACTTTGCTGCAGCACAAACTTGGCATTGCCGGTTGCCCAGCATTTGACGTTCAGGCTGTGTGCAGTGGTTTTATTTATGCTTTGACCGTGGCTGATGCCCTGATTCAAAGTGGTTCTGCAACCAAGGCCTTGGTGATTGGCGCTGAAGTTTTCAGTCGTATCTTGGATTTCAAAGACCGCAAGACTTGTGTTTTGTTTGGGGATGGCGCGGGCGCTGTTGTGCTCGAAGCCTCGGATGTCCCTGGAATTTTGGCAACCGATATCCACGCCGATGGCAAACATTCTGCCATTTTGTGTGTGCCGGGTCATGTTTCAGGTGGCTCTGTGCTGGGCGATCCGGTCTTGAAAATGGACGGCCAGGCTGTTTTTAAATTGGCCGTGGGTGTTTTAGAGGAAACCGCTCGCGCCAGTTTGGCGAAAGCACAATTGACTGAAGCCGATATTGATTGGTTGATCCCGCATCAGGCCAATATCCGGATCATGCAAAGCACAGCCCGTAAGCTCAAAATGTCCATGGAAAAGGTGATTGTCACGGTTGATCAGCATGGCAACACTTCAGCGGCTTCCATTCCCTTGGCACTTGATCATGCGGTGCGCAACGGCACCATACAAAAAGGGCAAACCCTTTTACTGGAAGGCGTTGGCGGCGGTTTCACTTGGGGCTCGGTCCTGCTCAAGTTGTGAGCCTAGTTCAATAATTTTGGTACGGCGCTGGGCTTGCAAAATCCGTACTGCGCCGGATGGTACTTTTCATGAACAACACCATGACAAAATTTGCATTTGTTTTCCCAGGTCAAGGCTCACAGTCGGTCGGTATGCTGGATGCGTGGGGTGATCACCCCGCGGTTCTTGCAACTTTGAAAGAAGCGTCGGACGCCTTGAACGAAGATGTGGGTGAGCTGATTCGACAAGGCCCTAAAGAAGCTTTGGCGTTAACGACCAATACCCAGCCGGTGATGTTGGTAGCCGCCGTAGCCGCTTACCGTGCCTGGCGGTCCGAGGGCGGCGCAGAACCCGCTGTGATGGCGGGACATTCACTGGGCGAGTATTCAGCCTTAGTGGCTTCTGGCGTTTTGACATTGGCGCAAGCAGCGCCTTTGGTACGTTTTCGCGCTGCCGCCATGCAAGAAGCTGTGCCAGTGGGCGTTGGCGCAATGGCGGCGATATTGGGTATGCCATCGGTACAGGTGATCGCGGGTTGTGCTGAGGCTCAGGCTACTTTTCCATTTCCAAGCAAGGAGGTGGTTGAAGCGGTGAACTTCAATGATGCAGCCCAAACCGTGATTGCAGGCAGCAAGGCGGCCGTCGACAAAGCCTGTGAAGTGTTGAAAGCCAATGGCGCCAAGCGTGCCATGTTGCTGTCTGTATCTGCACCTTTTCATTCGAGTTTGATGAAGCCAGCTGCAGACAAACTGGCCCTTAAATTGGCAGACACTGTTTTCGCAACAGTGCAAATTCCGGTCATAAACAACATTGATGTTGTGGCAGAGACCGATGCGCAGCGGATTCGGGACGCGTTGTATCGCCAGGCCTTTGGTCCGGTGCGCTGGGTCGAGTGTGTGCAGGCCATCAAAGCGCGAGGAATTTTGACTGTGGTTGAGTGCGGCCCTGGCAAAGTCTTGGCCGGCATGACCAAGCGTATCGACACTGAAATGATGGGCTTGGCTGTATACGATTCAGTGTCTTTGCAAGAAGTCAAAGGGCAGTTGGCATGAGCAAAATTCAATTTGCAGGTCAAGTGGCCTTGGTCACTGGCGCTTCACGTGGTATCGGTGCTGCCATCGCCTTGCAATTGGCCGAGCAAGGGCTCAAAGTCATTGGCACTGCGACCACCGATGATGGCGCTTCGCGCATCATTGCTGCTTTGTCAGCCTATCCGGGTTGCCGTGGTGCCAATTTGGATGTGAATGATGCAACTGCAGCCGAGGCTTTGATTGACAGCATCATTAAAGAGTATGGCGCTTTGCATGTGTTGGTCAATAACGCAGGCATTACGCGCGACACTTTGGCGATGCGCATGAAAGACGACGATTGGGATGCCGTGCTGGACACCAACCTGAAAGCTGTTTTTCGCATGAGTCGCTCTGTGATGCGCCCCATGATGAAGCAACGCTATGGCCGGATCATCAGCATCACCAGTGTGGTGGGTGCATCGGGTAACCCGGGCCAAGCCAACTATGCAGCCGCCAAAGCAGGTGTAGCCGGTATGACCCGTGCGTTGGCCCGAGAACTGGGCAGTCGCAACATTACTGTGAACTGCGTGGCACCCGGTTTTATTGAGACGGACATGACAGCAGCCTTGCCTGAAGCGCAACAAAAAGCACTTTTGAATCAGATTCCCTTAGGACACCTTGGCTTGCCTGCAGACATTGCACATGCTGTCAGTTATCTGGCCAGCCCTTTGGCGGCCTATGTGACGGGCCAAGAATTGCATGTCAATGGTGGCATGTTCATGGCCTGAATTGTTTTTTTCTAGTCTCCGTCTTGTCACTCGGCAGGTTTGGGTGGTCTGAGGCGGTTAAAATCTCACTTTTCACAACTCTCAGAGGGAACCATGAGCGATATCGAAGCACGTGTCAAAAAAATAATTGCCGAACAACTTGGCGTTGAAGAGTCACAAGTAAGCAATGAAAAAGCCTTTGTGGCCGATCTGGGCGCAGACTCCCTGGACACAGTGGAATTGGTGATGGCACTCGAAGACGAATTCGGCATCGAAATTCCTGATGAAGACGCAGAAAAAATCACGACTGTCCAAGCCGCGATTGATTACGCTCAAAGCAAAAAGGCCTGATCGACGATGACCCGGCGCCGCGTTGTAGTCACGGGTTTGGGATGTATCAGTCCCGTGGGCAACACGGTAGCCGACGCATGGTCCAAGCTTCTTGCCGGTCAGTCTGGTATTGGCCTGATCACTAAATTTGATGCCTCTGCCTTTGCCTGCAAAATTGCGGGAGAGGTCAAGGACTTTGATCTCGACGCGTACATCAACGGCAAAGATGCGCGCACCATGGATCATTTCATCCATTACGGAGTGGCTGCGGCCATGCAGGCAGTGCAAGATTCAGGCTTGCCGACGGGCGAAGCGCTGGATGATGAATTAGCCACTCGCATCGGTTGTGTGATCGGCTCTGGAATCGGGGGCTTGCCCATGATTGAAGGCATGCACGCGGAGTACACAAGCCGCGGCCCACGGCGTATTTCTCCATTTTTTGTACCAGCTTCGATCATCAACATGATTGCGGGTCATGTTTCCATGAAGTGCGGTTTCAAAGGTCCTAATTTGGCTGTTGTGACTGCCTGCACTACGGGTCTGCACTGCATTGGAGAGGCAGGTCGCATGATCGAATACGGGGATGCGGATGTTGTTGTAGCCGGCGGTTCGGAGGCGTGCGTATCACCTCTGGGTATAGGCGGTTTTGCTGCGATGCGTGCATTGTCGACCCGCAATGAAGACCCAACAAGCGCATCCCGACCTTGGGACAAAGACCGCGACGGCTTTGTTCTGGGAGAAGGCGCAGGCGTGATGGTGCTTGAAGAATATGAACATGCCAAGGCCCGAGGCGCCCGCATTTATGCTGAGCTCAGCGGTTACGGCATGAGTGCAGATGCGGGTCACATGACGGCACCCAGCATGGACGGGCCTCGTCGAGCCATGGTTTCGGCAATGCGCAATGCGGGTGTGAATCCGGATCAGATTCAGTACCTGAATGCGCACGGCACATCCACCCCCTTGGGCGATGTGAATGAAACCATTGCCATAAAGGCTGCCTTGGGTGATCATGCCAAAAACATCCTGGTCAGCTCCACAAAATCCATGACGGGACACTTGTTGGGCGGCGCAGGCGGTGTTGAAAGTATTTTTACCGTGTTGTCGCTTTACCACCAGAAAGTGCCACCGACCATTAACCTGGACAACCAAGACCCTGAGTGTGATCTTGACTACTGTGCCAATATTGCTCGTGATGTCAAGATTGATGTGGCACTCAAAAACAATTTTGGATTTGGTGGAACCAACGGCAGTTTGGTGTTCAAACGCATTTAAAGCGACACTCTATTCATGCGAAATGCCCCATTGGTGATGTATCCGGTGGGGCATTTTTTATGGATTTTCTGGCTTTGTGGTGGGTTGGGGTTGGGTGGTGCTATTTTGACGGGATGGCTACTCAGTGTGGGCCAAATAGGTATATGGCTTGCCCTTATCTCTCTGCTCACATTGTTCGCCGTCGGGGCGGCTTGCCTACCACTTGCTTTCCGAAAAAAAACCACCTGTTGGCTGCATTGGAATGGTCAGGTTTGGCGCTGTCTGGATGATGAACAAAATGAGACTGCTCAGACTGTTTACAGTGTCGTCGTCATTTTGGATGTTCAGCGGGCTTTGTTTTTACGATTGATTGGCGCGTCCGTGGATGTTCCAGTTACACAGCAATGGGTCTGGCTTTACAAAGGCTTTGCGCC
>Ga0164294_10003261_pt1 | contig 14477 bp, 9 predicted proteins | sample GEODES005metaG_FD_111479 | JGI IMG/M metagenome (GOLD analysis project Ga0164294, IMG submission 111479) | Oligotrophic lake water microbial communities from Sparkling Lake, Wisconsin, USA - GEODES005 metaG | ecosystem: Environmental > Aquatic > Freshwater > Lake | place: USA: Sparkling Lake...
TGAAAGATTCTGTGGAGGTGTTGATTTGTACACCGGGACGGATGTTTGACCTCATTGCACAAGGTTTTATTGACCTTTCTGGCATTCATACGTGGGTATTGGATGAGGCGGACCTCATGTTGGACCTTGGTTTTGCAAGAGACATTAAGGATGCACTGAACAAATTACCTATTCACAAACAAACCCTGTTTTTTACGGCAACCATAGATAAAAAAATTAAATCATTGGCGTATGACGTAGTTCGGAGCGCGATTCGAATCCAAATATCCCCGAAAAATCCCGTTTCAAAGAACGTTGCCCACGCGGTGCTTACGGTAGAAATGGATGACAAAAGGTTTTTTTTAGAGAACCTGATTTCGGAATATGAGGGGCAACGGTTTATTGTTTTTGTGCGGACAAAAGTTCGTGCAGAAAGGGTACACGCCGCTATGGCTCGCATCAACATAGCCTCAGAGATTTTGCATGGGAGCATTGAGCAAAGTGAGCGATTTGACATTTTGGATCGGTTTAAAGCAGGTGAAAACAAGGTGCTCATCACAACAGATGTAGCTTGTCGAGGGATTGACATTCCCAATGTTGAATATGTTATCAACTACGATTTACCTGACAACCCAGAAAATTATGTACACAGATGTGGGCGAACGGGTAGGGGGACATCACGTGGACAAGCATTGTCTTTTTGCAGTCAGGGCGAGCTTCCCTTGTTGGCTGACATTGAAGTGTATGTTGGCGAGGAAATCGAACGGTATGACCTTACCACCGAGGAATACAAACAAATTCTCGAAGATCGAATGGATCCAGATGAGAATTGGAAAAAGCTAATGGAAGAGAATGATTTAGACGAATGGGATTAGGCCTTTTTTGTGCATTCTACCACGATGGCTTCATCTACTTTTTCTTTCATTAAAGCCAAGTCCAGTACTTCCTTCATGGTTCCAATGTAATGTATTTGCAAGCCTTTTAGATACGTAGGTTGAATCTCATCCACGTCTTGTTTGTTTTTTTCACAAAGGATGATTTCCTTAATTCCAGAACGCTTTGCGGCTAAGATTTTCTCTTTGATTCCACCTACAGGCAACACTTCTCCTCTCAAGGTGATTTCTCCTGTCATCGCGAGGTTTTTCTTTACTTTTCTTTGGGTAAAAAGGGAAGCCAGAGAGGTCAACATGGTAATTCCTGCACTCGGTCCGTCCTTGGGCGTGGCGCCTTCGGGAACATGCAAATGCACATCATGCTCGTTAAAAACGCATTGGGGAAGGGAGAGCCAATCACTGTGAGATTTCAAGAACGCCAAAGCAATGACGGCGCTTTCTTTCATAACATCCCCTAAATTCCCTGTCAAGGTAAGTTTTCCATTTCCTTTGGAAATCGAAGATTCAATGAATAAAATGTCACCCCCAACCGAAGTCCATGCCAGTCCCGTTACTACGCCAGCGACCTCATTTCCGATGGTTTTGCTGCGGTTTCTTCCCGCGCCGAGGAACGTAAATAAATCCTCCATGACGATGGTCACATTGTACGTTTCATTCGTTGCTATTTGCTTTGCACGGTTTCTGACCAATTTCGCAAGCGTTTTGTCTAATCCCCTTACCCCTGATTCATTGGTGTAGGATTCAATGAGTTTTTCAAGTACTTTTTTATCAATGGAAAAGACGTCCTTTGACAAACCATGCTCCTTTAATTGCTTAGGAATTAAATGTTTACGGGCGATTTCAATTTTTTCTTCTACGGTATATCCGTTCACTTCGATGATTTCCATACGGTCTCTCAAAGGGCCTTGGATTTCAGAAAGGTTGTTTGCCGTTGCAATGAACAAAACTTTCGACAAATCGAATTCATTCTCCACAAAATTATCGTGAAAGGTGGAATTTTGTTCTGGGTCTAAAACCTCCAAAAGGGCAGAGGAGGGGTCGCCGTGGTTGCTTCTGCCTAATTTATCGATTTCATCGAGTACAAATACAGGGTTTGCAGATTCTGCTTTTTTCAAACTTTGAATCACCCTGCCTGGCATTGCGCCGATGTAGGTTTTACGGTGTCCTCGAATTTCGGCTTCGTCATGTAAACCACCCAAAGACATGCGGACGTATTTTCTGCCCAGTGCTTCAGCGATGGATTTTCCCAATGAAGTTTTTCCGACGCCCGGAGGGCCATAAAAACACAGGATAGGGGAATTCATGTTGCCTCGGATTTTGAGTACCGCTAAATATTCCAAGATTCTTTCCTTTACTTTTTCAAGACCGAAATGATCCCGTTCCAAAATTCTTTTTGCCCTTTTTAAGTCGAGGTTGTCTTTTGTGAATTCGTTCCAGGGCAAGTCCAACAAGACATCTAAGAAATTCATTTGAACGGTGTATTCCGCTCCTTGTGGGTTCATGCGTGCAAGTTTGTCCAATTCTTTGAAAAAAGATTTCTCTACTTTTTCATTCCATTTCTTGGCCATGCCTCGTTCCCTGAACTCATTCAAATCTTGTTCTTGCGGATTGTCTCCCAGCTCATCTTGAATGGTTCGCATTTGTTGATGCAGGAAGTATTCTCGCTGTTGACGGTCCAAATCTCTTTTAACCTTGTTCTGGATTTCGTTTCGCATTTCAAGCATCTGCACTTCTATGGTCAAGTGTTCGAGCACCATAACCACCCTTTTCTTAAGGTCCATCTCCTCGAGCATTTCTTGTTTTTTTGCCACATCGGCATTCATATTTGCTGAAATGAAATTCACCAAAAATGTAGGGCTGTCAATGTTTCCAATGGCAAATTGCGCCTCAGAAGGGATGTTTGGACTTTCCCGTATGATTTGTAGAGCCAAATCCTTTACGGTTTTTATCATGATGTTTAATTCCTTGTCCTTTTTGTTCATCACGGGTTCCTTGAAAACCTTAACCGTTGCCTTCATGTAGGGCTCAGTTTCTGTGGGGGTGATGATTTCAAACCTACGTTTCCCTTGGATAATCACTGTTGAACTGCCGTCAGGCATTTTTAGGAGTTTAATGATTTGCGCAACCGTACCGATGGTATTGATGTCATTAAACGAAGGAGATTCTTGTTCTTGGTTCTTCTGGGATACAACACCGATGATTTTATCGCCCTTGTTTGCATCTTGAATCAGCTTGATGGATTTGTCTCTTCCAACCGTAATGGGAATTACGACCCCTGGAAAAAGCACGTTGTTTCTCAAGGGTAAAATGGGGAGCTGGTTGGGAAAGGATTGGCTATTTACCGATTCTTCTTGTTCGGCCGTAATCAAAGGGATGAACTCGGCATCTCCTTCAAGGTTCGACAAATAATTGATGTTCAAAAAATGTTCTTCCATATATTTTTTCATTTGACATTTTGGCAGAAAATTTCTTTCCCAACGACATGAATTTGCGCTTTTAAAAATGCCTACACGGTTTTTCAACCTATATGCCAAAAGCGAAGTACGGAAATTTTGTCTGATTTACCTTGTCTTGCGTGACAAAAGAATTGTATTTTTATAGACTGAATTTTTACAATTATGAATAGATTTTTACTTTTTGTTTTATTGGAAATGCTCGGCAATGGTGTTTGGGCGCAAGATACCACCTGGGTGCAAACCTTCACGTATGACTCCATAACCAACCGACACGATCAATTTGTATTTCCGGCATCTTTGGATTCGCAGCGTTTTGAAAAGGTGCTCATGTACTACAAGCTAAAATGCAGCCCTCTTACCACATGGGATCAATACGACTGTGGAGAATGGGATTACCTAACATATACCAGGGTTTTTGACCATACAGGAAGTTTTGATTCTGTCAAAAAAGACGGATTTAAATACATTTCGAATTTCCATACGCCGAATGTTATTCAATACAATGATTCAACCGTTTCCAGTCAAATCATGGATTATTACCAGCGTCCTCAAAATTGGAGAACCGGAGATGCCCTTCAAGATTTTACAATTAACGCAGGAAATGCCTTGTCAAATTTGCCTTTTCATACCCAGTCTAAAGGAGGAACTTACCAGTTTTTGGTAAGTGCGGCCTCTTTGCTTTCAGCAGGGGTGCAGCCAGGAAACCTTGAGTCGATCACCTTGAATTTTTCCAATGTAGGACTGAACGAGGGGATTCCATTTCCTAAAATCGGAATCATTGATACGACCCTTGCGGCGTTGACCAAATTGGTTCCCAATGGATTTGTAAACGTATTTAATCAACAAGTAGACTCAGGAAACCTTGTGAATGGTCCGAACAAATTTTTGTTTTATCAGCCATTTTCTTGGAATGGTACAGATAATCTTTTGGTAGAATTGAAATTTTCCACAGATTTTCCAACGCTTTCAAGTCCAGGTGTTCAATCCGAAACCACAGCTGCTTATGCAACGCCGTATTTTCAAGGACGCAATGGAGCGCTAGAATTTGATGGTACCAATTACGCGATGTTGGAAATGTCAGATACCCTATTGGGTGGGGATCTTTCCGTTGAGTTTTGGATGAAAGGAAATGGCATATCTGGAACAAATACCACCCTGTTGGAGGCGTATGACACCTTGAACAACCGAGTGCTAAACATTCACATGCCTTGGAGCAATAACAACATGTATTTTGATGCTGGAAATGCAACGGGTTACGACCGAATCAACAAAGTTATGTCTGCTGCTGAAATACAAGGACAATGGAACCATTGGGCCTGTGTAAAAAAACAAACAACGGGTCAGATGTTTATCTTCAAAAATGGACACCTTTGGCATTCAGGAACCAATTTAAACCGTACCGCAGGGTACATCCATCGCTTTATTTTAGGTGCAAGTGCGGATCAATCCATCAAATGGAAGGGACAATTGGATGAGTTTAGGGTGTACAATATCGCGCTGGACTCAACAACCATTCAGGCCCATTACCAGAAAAAAATAGACAACAGTCATCCCAATTTTTCCAATTTGATGGTGTATTATGATTTTGACGATGTGAATTATGCCAAAGACCGTACTCCGAATGATTTTAAGTTGATGTTGTCTGATGGTTTTGACCTTGGGAACGGAAGCATGATCAAAGAAGTGGCACCTGTTGCTGGGGTACAGATGTTAAATGAACGTCCTGTCATCGCCTTTGGCCAAGGAATCGTTTCGGGTGGGATGCAAAGCAGTACGTTGTTACAGCCTTTGCTTCGTGAGCCGATTACCATTTTTGAACAAGCACCCGTGCATCGCCATTTCGAAATTGTAAACAGTTTTCAAGGGGTAGAAAAAGATACTTCCTATGTTTTCAACCAGGCAGGCAGCGTCGTTTCATCCAATGCTTTTGGGCACAATTTGCAATGGGTAAACGATTCAATATTCTATTTTCAAAAACCCTATGAAATCATTAACGATGTTGAGATTGCAAGGTACATTACCCCGTATGGGATCAATTTCGATTTAGGTCCAAATGGATTTGCATGGATTTATGACGTAACGGATTACCAAATGTATTTGCATGATACTGTTGATTTGGCGGCACACAATACCCAAGAGCTTTTGGATTTGAAATTTGCTTTCATTTCAGGAATACCACCACGAGATGTGAAGGCGCGTCAACCTATTTGGTCGGATTTCAGGTCCTATAATTTTGCCAACATGGCCAATGATGTCGTCCTTCAAAACAAACCTATAGTGCTCTCAGATTCAGCCCAAATGTTTAAAATAAAAACACGAATGTCAGGTCATGGTCAAGTGGGAAATGGTGCGTGTTGTGAATGGGTTCCGAACGATCATAGAATCAATGTGGACGGCGTGAATCGCTTTAATTGGAACATTTGGCAAACCAATGAGTGTGGGGACAATCCAAACATTGGACAAGGCGGCACTTGGCCGTATGCCCGCGAAGGATGGTGTCCTGGCGATCGAGTGAAGGAACATGAATTTGAATTGACACCCTTTGTACAACCCGGAGATACCGTTATGTTAGATTATCAAATCAATCCGGTCCCACCGGGTGATCCAGGCCAAGCAGGAGGGAACTACATCGCTGCGTTTGACTTGATTTCTTACACACAGCCAAATTTTCAAAATGACGCTGCCATTGCGGATGTCCTAAATCCAAACAATTGGGAGTATTATGGCAAATTCAATCCAACCTGTTCAAATCCCAGGGTGGTTATCAAAAACACCGGTCAAACCAACCTAACTTCATGCTTCATCCGATGTTGGATTACCTATGGCAATGAAATTCAATTGAATTGGACCGGAAATCTTGGTTTCTTAGAGGAAGAAGTTGTCGAAATCCCTGTGTTGGACAACGGATTTTGGATGGACATGGATTCAACAGAAACTTTTACGGCATATGTTAGCAATGTCAATGGAGTTCAAGGGAATGACGATTACCTGCAGAACAGTGTAAAACAAGTTAAGTTTGATGCACCAGAAGTTATCAATGGTCCTTTCTTTGTCTGGCTCAGTACCAACAACAAAGCCGTAGAAAATTCCTACAAACTCATCGATGGATCGGGGAACATAATATTTCAAAGAACCCAATTGAATAATTTAACGCAATACAAGGATACCTTTAACCTTGCGCCTGGTTGTTACAGCATCATCATAGAGGATACGGATCACGACGGCCTTTCTTTTTGGTATTCTTCCCAAGTGGAAGGCGAAACGGCCGGGCAAATGAGAATCAGGTATGTGGGAGGTAGTTACATTGAAATGTTCCCTGGGGATTTTGGTCACTACCATCGATATGATTTTTCAGTTGGATTTGGGGTAGGACTCACAGAACAAAAACTAGATCATCAAATTGCCGTGTTTCCAAACCCAACCAAAGGAGAAACAACGATTGAATTGTCAGGATTTGTAAACGGTAAGGCTTCCTTGGAAATCTATGACCTCATGGGTAGAAAAATGCTGACGTCTCCAATGAATTCTTCTCAGAATTTTGCAGATTGCCACCTAAATTTATCGGATTTTCCGAACGGAAATTACATCCTAAGAGTGGTTACCAATGATCAAGTGTATACAAAATCCATGGTAAAACAATAAGCCATGGGTCTGACAAAGCTCATAAAAAATTACTTTCCTGATGTATGGCAATACCTTGTCATTATCTTTATTTTCATCATCGCAGCGCTCATCATTCTTTAATCAATGAAACATTTTACCATCGCTCTTTTTCTCTTCGGATTTATTCAAATGCATGCCCAATTGAACATAGATTCTTTATCACACATCTCTTACCAACAATTGCATGGGGCGGACCTCAACGATGTTTGGGGGTATGAAGATGAATTGGGAAATGAATATGCCATCGTCGGTACCTCAAAAGGAACTTCCATTGTTGACATTTCCAACCCTTCGGCTCCGGTGGAAATATTTTGGTATCCAGGTACGGAATCCATTTGGAGAGACCCCAGTGTCCATGGTAATTATGCCTATGTGACCACGGAAGCGGATGATGGGATGTTGATCATTGATTTGAGTCCCTTGCCTCAGTCCAATAACCTTCCCGTTACGGTTTATTCAGGTCCTCCAGGACAAACATGGACCTCTGCGCATACGTGCTTTTGTGACGAAAATGGCTTTGGGTATGTTTTTGGCAGCAACCGTGGGAATGGGGGGGTTATCATTCTCGACCTAAACAACAATCCCATGCAGCCTGACGAAGTCGGGGTGTTCGATAATTGGTATTGCCATGATGGCTACGTCCGCAATGATACCATGTACCTCGGTCATATTTTTGATGGGTTTTTTAGCTTGGTTGACGTTACATCCAAAAGCAATCCTGCGCTTATCGCTACCCACAATTCCCCAAGTAATTTCACCCATAACATTTGGCCTTCCCAATCGGGACAGTATGTTTTTACTACGGATGAGGTATCAGGCGCATTTATCGGCGTGTATGACATCTCAAACCCTGCTGCCATTTTTGAAGTGGAAAGAATTCAAAATTCCCCAGGCGCTGGGGTGATTCCACACAACACCCATGTGCTGGGAGATTATCTGATAACCAGTTATTATTCGGATGGAATTGTTGTGCATGATTGTACCCATCCAAACAATTTGGTGAAAGTCGGTCAATTCGATACCTATGTCGGACAAACCACTGGCTACGACGGTTGTTGGGGGGTATATCCATTTTTTACCAGTGGAACCATTGTCGCTGCTGACATCACCGAAGGATTGTTTGTACTCGGTCCGCACTACCAAAAAGGAAGCTATCTCGAAGGAAATGTTACCGAGGTGGGGACCAATGCACCGCTGAACAATGTAAAAGTTACCCTAGGGGCGAATGATCAACCGGATTTTACCCTTGCAAATGGAGATTATGCGACAGGTGTCTACCAAACAGGGTCTGTAAATGTGCTCTTTGAAAAAGTGGGATACATTCCTTTTTCTACCTCGGTTAACTTGGTGCAAGGACAAATAACAACGCTAGACGCTCAGCTTGTACCGATGGATCCCTACAATGTACTTGTGATTGTAAACGATGCGGTTACAGGGATGCCGATTTATGACGCACAAGTTCAATTGATTCACCCGTTGATTTCACACAGCGGCCTAACGAATGCACTTGGTGAAGAGAATTTCACCCTTTATTACCAGGACAATTACCAAGTGATAGCGGGGAAATGGGGGTATAAAAATACCTGCAGCCAAATGTTGATTGATTCGCTAACCGGAACCATTACCCTTTCGCTTCAGCCAGGGTATTACGATGACTTTGCCTTGGATTTTGGATGGTCCGTAAATGGAACGGCGCATACGGGAATGTGGGAAAGAGGCGTGCCGCATGCAACTTCAAGCGGTTCCGTGGTAAATGCTGATGTCCCTTGGGATTGTGGGCAAAATTGTTTCGTTACAGGGAATGATCCGAATTTACATCCAGATTTCGACGATGTAGACCAAGGGATCACCGTTTTGAATTCGCCCATCATGGATTTGACAGGGATGCCGACGCCGCATTTCAACTATGGGAGAGGGTTTTATTGCTACTATGGTCCTCAATTGGTTGATGACACCTTGAAAGTTTTTGCAAGCAACGGGATTGAAACCGTATTGATTGACCAAGTAAATCCTCCCCAAGGAACAGCCATGAATTGGGAATACAAAAGCGTCTCACTGGCAGGATTGCTTGCGATTACGCCCAACATGCAAATATTGCTTACGCTGTCGGACGAGGATCCGAATGTGAACATCACTGAGGCTGCTTTTGACGAATTTTATGTTACAAATTATAGCGTTTTAGGTAACGAGGAAACAAGCATGGATATCGAAGTCTTTCCAAACCCCGCTAAGAATGCAGTTAACGTTTCAGGAGTGATTCCCAACGAAAATTGTACATTATTTGATGTCTTTGGAAGGTTGGTCTACCAGGTGAAGCCAATCCATTCCTCTCTTCAATTGGATTTAACATCTTTACCGAATGGAATGTATTCCTTTATTCAAAGGGATCGAAGTGTGCGAATTATCAAACAAGATCAGTAGTTTTGTCCTAAATTTATTTGAACATGCACCAAACAAGACCACAAATCTCTGTTGTCATTCCCTTGTTAAACGAAGTAGAATCTTTGCCTTCGTTGCACGAATGGTTGTTGCAAGTGTTTAAGAACAATGGTTTTTCTTATGAAGTGGTTTTTGTTGACGATGGCAGCGATGATGGTTCATGGAAAATGATTGAATCCCTATGCGACGCAGATCCGAATACTTTTGGTGTGAAATTTCAACGAAACTACGGTAAATCAGCTGCAATGCAAGTGGGTTTTCAGCACGTGAAAGGAGACGTAGTGATTACGATGGATGCGGATTTACAAGATTCTCCTGATGAAATCCCTGAACTCTATAAAATGATTGTGGAGGATGGATTTGACCTCGTGTCAGGTTGGAAACAAAAAAGGTATGATCCCCTGTCAAAAACGCTTCCTACCAAACTTTACAACTGGGCTGCAAGAAGAATTACAGGCATTCATTTACATGATTTTAATTGCGGTTTAAAAGCCTATCGACTCCCGGTTGTGAAAAGCATCGAAGTGTATGGAGACATGCATCGTTACATGCCCGCTTTGGCAAAATACGCCGGTTTTAAAAAGATTGGAGAAAAAGTCGTTCAGCACCAAGCCAGAAAATTTGGGGTGACGAAATTTGGATTGAACCGGTTCTTAAATGGCCCACTGGACCTCATGACTGTGGCTTTCATGGGTAAATTCGGTAAGAAACCCATGCATTTCTTCGGCGCCTTAGGCACCTTGATGTTCATTGTAGGCTTTGGGTTTGGGTTTTTCCTGGGAATCGATAAGCTGTTCATTCATACCCATGGAATTAAATTGGCACAACGCACAGAATTTTTTGTTTCCCTTACGGCCATGCTGATGGGATTGCAGTTCTTTTTGACAGGTTTTATCGCCGAGTTGATGGGACGAAATGCGTCGTCAAGAAACAATTACCTCATCGAAGAAAAATCAGGATGGGATTGAAGCTTTGGGGATTGGATCAAGGGTGGACCCTTTTTTTAGACCGTGATGGAGTGGTTAATGAACGCATTTTTGATGGCTATGTCTTGAAAAGTGACGATTTCCATTTCACCCACAAAGCCCTTGAAGCCCTGCGTTTGGCTCATTCAATGTTTAACCGAATCATCCTGGTCACCAACCAACAATGCGTAGCGCTTGAATTGATTTCCCTGCCAGCATTGCAGGAGATCCACCAACATATGTTGACTGAAATTGAAGCGAATGGAGGAAAGATCGATGCGGTTTTTGCAGCCATTGAACTTAAAAAAGATCCAGATAACCGAAGAAAACCCAAGCCAGCCATGGCGTTTGAAGCAAAAAACATTTTCCCGGAAATAGATTTTTCCAAATCCATCATGGTAGGAGATACCGATGGCGATTTGAATTTTGGAAAAAACCTAGGCATGCGCACCGTACTTGTTCAAAGTGCCGAAATGGTTTCTGTAACACCCGACCTTGTCGTTGGTTCTTTGTATGAATTTATCCTTTCCCTATGCGAATAGTATTGTTATGCTTCTTACTGATGCAATGCGCAAGCATTTTGTCGCAAAATAAAACCGATGCCAAAGGAAACAAACAAGGCCCGTGGGTAAAATACCACCCGAATTCAAAAGTTATGTTGTATTCAGGCCAGTTTAAGGACAACCATCCCGTGGGTGAATTCAGGTATTTTTATCCCTCAGGTGCCGTTAAAGCCATCGTTCAACACGAATCCCTTCATCACAGTTTTGCATGGTATTATTACGAAAATGAACAATTGATGTCACTCGGGAAATACGTTGACCAGTTAAAAGATTCTGTTTGGATGAATTACAACGCTGGTGGCTTCTTGGTCAGCAAAGAATATTTTAAAAACAATAAATTGAACGGCGAAAAAATCATTTATTACGTTGCAAATCAAGTAGAAACAGGAGAGATTAAGGCCCTCAGTGTAGAACATTTTTCCGACAGTGTCCTTAATGGAAGTTACCAGGCGTTTTTCTCTTCCGGAAAAATGAAGGAGCAAGGAAATTATACCTTCGGGTTAAAAGAAGGTGTTTGGGAAACTTTCCACCCCAACGGAAGTATAGCTTCGCGTGTTAAATTTAAACAAGGAAAAGCGTATGGTTACCTGTATGTCTATGATGAGGAGGGGGAGGAAAGCTATAAAGTTTTTTACCTAAAGGGAGTGAAATTGTCCCAAGAAGCTTTGAAAAAATACCTGGATAATTGCGCGAAAAATGGAATAACTCCTGATGAATAACTATATTTAAAGCATGAAAAGGTTGCGTTTTTTGGGGACATCGATCGGGCTAATGATGCTTTTAGTGGCCTGTACTAAAGACAACCCAAATGTTTCACTTGCAGACTACCATTATGATTATTTCCCTGTTAAACTTGGAGCCTATTGGATGTATGATGTCGTAGAAATTGCCCACGACCAGAATGCAGCGGTAGAACACGATACCATTTCATACCAACTGAAAACCGAAATAGGGGATACTTTAATCGACAATGAAGGGAGAATTACCAACCGTTTTTATCGCTACAAACGAAATACTTCCTTTGATTCTTGGGTGTTGACAGATGTTTGGACAACGATTTTGGTTGACAACCGCGCAGAGCTTGTTGACGAAAACATTCGCAAAGTGGTGCTGCGTTTCCCAATCAAAGCCAACATGGTGTGGAACCCCAATCAATTCAATTTTTTAGCTTCTCAACAAGCGTATTACGAAGATATTCACAACCCTAATTCCGTAAGTGGCTTTTCCTTAGACAGCACCGTAAAAGCTTTGAGCGTAAAAGAACTCAGCCTTGTTTCTTATGCCCATCAATATGAAGTGTACGCGAAAAAAATAGGACTGGTGCGGAAGTATTACAAAGATTTGAAAATTTCAAATTTTGACACCTTGAACATCCTTTCAGGCAAAGAACTTTATTATACCTTGACGGATTATAGCCATTAATCCTTATTTTTGGTGCAGATGGAATTTTCAGAGGTAAAAAGAGATTGTAAATATTTTAAAGGTCACATCCCTTGTGATTTCAATAAACAAAAGGGAAATGTTTGTCCGACATGCGACGAATATCAACCCATTGAAACACGCATCCTAATCATCAAACTTGCAGCCTTAGGCGATGTGATTCGTACCACCCCACTGTTGGCGAAGTTCCGTTCGAAGTACCCCAATGCCCACATTACTTGGATGACCCAAAGTCCAGAGATATTGCCAAAAAATCAGATTGACTTGATTCTTCCGTTTGATGCAATGTCAATATTTCTCTTGGAAAACAGTCTTTTTGACCTTGTCGTGAATTTGGATAAGGAACCTGAAGCTTGTGTGTTGATGGCCAAAATTGAAGGGAAGCACAAGTATGGATACACATGGTTGGACCATGGTGTGGCGCCATGTACCCCTGCGGCAGAGCATAAATTAATGACGGGTTTCTTTGATGAGTTGTCGAAAGTAAATACCAAAAGCTACCCCGAAGAAATTTTTGAAATTTGTCACGAATCCTTTGATTATGAGCCTTATGCCATACAACTTAACCAAGAGAAGTACGAGGAGTGGAACCACAAGTTTAGTGCGTTAAAAGGAAACAAAAAAGAAGTGGTTGGACTCAATACAGGGTGTGGTCCAAGATGGAAAACAAGGCTTTGGGACGATGAGAAATGGGTCTTGTTGGCTACGTCTTTAATCGAGTTGGGCTATTTTCCAATCTTCCTCGGCGGAGCCCTTGAACATGAGAAAAACATCAGACTGTCCAAAGAATCAGGCGCACATTACCCCGGGCATTACGACCTTGAAACCTTTATTTCTTTGACCCATGCGTGCGACATCGTTGTGACCCAAGTAACCATGATGATGCACATTGCTACTGCACTGCAGAAAAAGATGGTGCTAATGAATACCATTTTTAATCCCCATGAATTTGAATTGTACAACCGCGGTGTGATGGTAGGTCCTCCAAAAGCCTGTGAATGTTATTATGGCAATGTTTGCAAACGAGGGGTTCCTTGTATGAATGACATTCAGCCTGAATCCATTGTCACTGCCATAAAGACCCTTTCCTAACCCATGCGTTTTGTCTTTTTATCCACTTTTTATCCCTTTCGTGGTGGAATAGCCCAGTTCAATGCGTTGGTATATCGAGAACTCGAGAAGAACAATGAAGTGGTAGCCGTTACCTTCAAACGTCAATACCCAAAATTGCTCTTTCCAGGTAAAACACAATACGTTACCCCAGAAGATACAGCGGATAAAATACCTTCCTTCCCTTGGCTCGATACCATCAATCCTTTCAGCTATGTTTCAACGGCGAAAAAAGTTCGAAACCTGAAGCCGGAGGTGGTGATAACCAAATATTGGATGACGTTTTTCGGACCTTCGCTTGGGTTTGTGTTAAGCCGACAATCTCGTTTTGCCAAAAGAATTGCCATCCTCGACAATGTCATCCCCCACGAACGACGGTTTTTTGACCACGCGTTTAACCGCTACTTTTTAAACCGAAACGATGGGTTTATTGCGATGACAGAAAAAGTAAAAAATGATTTGCTCTCTTACATTCCAGATGCGAAATGCATGCTGATTCCTCATCCCATCTATAACCATTTCGGCGCAAGATTAGCCAGGGAAGAGGCTTTGAGAAATTTGAACATTACCGTTAAAGAAGACAGCCGCGTACTTTTGTTTTTCGGAATCATTCGGGATTACAAAGGATTGGATGTTTTGATTGAAGCCCTTTCCTTATTGGACAATCGCTATGTGTTGATCATTGCTGGTGAGGCCTATGGAGATTTTAAGAAATACGAGAAATGCATGGAGCGATTTGAGGTGAAGGAACGATGTTTTGTTTTCGAGCGGTACATCGGAGATGAAGAAGTGCCAAATTTCTTTTCCGCCGGCGATGTGTGCGTATTACCCTATAAATCAGCAACCCAAAGTGGGATTACAGGGATTGCACAACATTTTGAATTGCCGGTAATTGCTACCAACGTGGGTGGATTGGCGGAAACCATAGCGCATAACAAAACAGGTTTAATTGTTGATCATGTAGACCCA
>Ga0164294_10003263_pt1 | contig 14471 bp, 12 predicted proteins | sample GEODES005metaG_FD_111479 | JGI IMG/M metagenome (GOLD analysis project Ga0164294, IMG submission 111479) | Oligotrophic lake water microbial communities from Sparkling Lake, Wisconsin, USA - GEODES005 metaG | ecosystem: Environmental > Aquatic > Freshwater > Lake | place: USA: Sparkling Lake...
CGTGATCACGCTCCCGCAGGGGCAGGTCATCATGCTCGTCACCACCGTTATCTTGATGGTCATCCTGACGTGGCTGGTCATGCGCACCACCGCGGGTCGCGCCATGCGCGCTGCCTCGCTCGATTTCGATGCCGCATCGCTGATGGGCATCAACGTTAACACCGTCATCGCCTTCACCTTCTTCATCGGCTCTGCCCTGGCGGGTGCTGGCGCGATGATGAATGCCTCGTTCCTTGGTGGAACGAAGATCGACACGTTCTTCGGCATGCTGCCGGGCGTTAAAGCGTTCGTTGCGGCCGTTCTTGGCGGAATCGGAAACATTCCCGGTGCCGTTCTTGGCGGAATCCTGATGGGTCTCGCCGAAACCATGGTCATCTGGGCCGGATATGGCAACTACAAAGACGCCATTGCCTTTATCGTCCTCATCGTTGTGCTGCTCGTAAAACCGGGCGGACTGCTTGGCTCGAATAAGGTGGAAAAGGTTTGAAGTTCTGGGGCGTTCGTCTTGCCTCGATCCTCGGAGCAGTGGCGTTTTGCTTCCTGCTCGAAGCCGTTGCGCAAGGACAAAGTTCGTTTGTCCAGCGCCTCTTTGTTCTTGCTGGCCTTTACGTCACGCTTGCGGTTTCGCTCAACCTGATCAACGGCATCACCGGCCAGTTCAGCATTGGTCACGCGGCCTTCTATCAGGTTGGTGCCTACACCGCCGGATTCTGTGCGAGTCGGTTCTTTGCACAAATGAACTTGCCGCCCGCGGCGTGGCTACTCCTGATGATGGTCACATCGGCCATCACCGCTGGATTGGCGGGGCTCCTCGTCGGATTGCCGTCGCTACGCTTAAAGGGCGACTACTTGGCCATTGTCACGCTCGGATTTGGCGAAATCATTCGTATCTTCGCTCAGAACCAGGAAGCGTTGGGTGGTGCGTATGGTCTTACCGTCGCTCCAAAAATTCAGTACGTTTGGGCCGCGTGGCTCCTTGCGATCCTTTGCATTGCGGTTTGCCGCAACCTCCTTCGGTCCGCGCACGGACTTCCGTTCCTCGCCGTTCGCGAAGACGAGATTGCCAGTAGCGCGATGGGCGTAAACGTCACCCAAACCAAGGTGGTCGCATTCGTCCTGGGCTCCATGTTTGCTGGTGCCGCCGGCGCGATCCTTGCCCACTTCGAGAGCTTCGTCAGCCCGCCCATGTTCACCATGGACGTCAGCTTTACCATTGTCACGATGGTCGTTCTCGGTGGAACGGGTTCCATCACCGGTTCGGTTCTAGCCGCCATTCTCCTGTTCTATCTGCCGGAGAAAATGCGCGACTTCACTAACATCCCATTGGCTGGCGTTGCCGCCGCATTCGTGGCCATCAGTGCCGCCGTGTTCGCCATCCGCTGGGTGATGCAGAACTTCCACGGCAGCACAAAGGACCGCGCCATTCGGTACCTCGGGATACTCGTCGGCGCTGTTGTCATTTGGTTCCTCAGCAAGGCTCTTCTCGGAAACGTGCCGAGCCTCAAGGAAAACATCGACGGCTCCAAGCTCCGAATGGTGGTCTTCAGCGTCACCCTCGTTGTGCTGATGCTCCTCCGCCCGCAGGGCATGCTCGGACACCATGAATTCTCATGGGACTGGGTGCGCAGCAAGTTCGGAAAGCCCACGGTTAAGGAGGCCACCGCTTGAGCCTCCTCCAACTCGATCAGGCAACCATCAAGTTCGGCGGTCTCATCGCCGTCAACAGCGTCAGCTTCGAGCTCAAGAAGGGTGATCTATTTGGCCTCATCGGCCCGAACGGTGCGGGCAAGACCACTTGCTTCAACCTCATCACGGGCGTATACAAACCGACCAGCGGAAAGATCACCTTTGATGGCAAAGAAATTGGCGGCACCCCCGCCAACAAAATCGCCAACCTCGGAATCGCCCGAACGTTCCAGAACATTCGCCTCTTCAAGTCGCTATCCGTACTGGAAAACGTGGTCGTGGGTGGCTTCCTTCGGCACAAGACTCCCCTGCTCTCCGCGCTGGCGTACATGCCAAACGTGATCAAAGAGACGGAAAGCCTGAAGGCCGAGGCCCTGGAGCTGCTCAAGATCGTGAACCTCGACAAAGTCGCCGATGTCCGATCGGCTGACCTCAGCTACGGTATGCAGCGACGACTCGAGATTGCGCGCGCCATGGCAACCCAGCCTAAGCTGCTTCTCCTGGACGAACCTGCCGCCGGCATGAACCCCCAGGAAAAAGAAGAGCTGAACGCAATGGTCAAGCACATTCGCGATGAAGTCGGCCTCACGGTTCTGCTCATCGAACACGACATGCGCTTCGTGATGTCGCTGTGCGAACGAATCGTCGTCTTGGACGCTGGCAAAGAGATCGCTGCCGGCCCGCCAGACGCCATCCGAAGTGACCCCAAGGTCATCGCCGCCTACCTCGGCGAAGCGGTTTAACCCGTAAAGGGCAAGAATGGAGATACCGGTCGAGAGGCTGATTTCCGTTCTTGCCAGTTCGGACGCGGGCGATGCCTTTATCACTGCCGTTGTTTCGAACCTGTACATTCTAGGACCGGCCCTCAGCCTGCTAACCCTTGCCTGGGGCTACCGAGAAGCAAAACGCCGACGTCAGATGCAGGGCCTGCCTACTAGCCGAGTTAAAGGCGTTTTTATCGGCTTTGTCGAGCTTCAAGGCATCCTGCGTTGCAAGAATCCGGTCGAGAGCTACCTCGCGGAGCAGCCATGCGCTTACTACCGTTACTCCGTTCAAGAGGAGAGGCGAAGAACCGTCACCGAGACCGACTCGAAGGGCAATACGCGAACTCGAACGGAATCCGGCTGGAACGAGGTCGCCTCTGGCAGCCGAATGACCCGGTTCGATCTTGAGGACGAGACCGGGCAGATTCAAATTTGGCCCGAAGGCGCCGAGATCGAAGCGTCAAACGTCATGTCGCGAACCTGCGGTCGGCACGACCCCATGTATTACGAAAAGGGACCTGCCGGGGCGATTGCGAACAGCACTCACACCCGAAGGTTCACCGAGGAAATCCTTCCCCTAGATCATCAAATTTTCATCGTTGGCCAAAGCCGAGAACGGGCCGATCGAGTGGAGCCAGAAATTGCCTTTCATCAGGACGCTCCTCGATTTCTGATCTCGGTTCGTCAGGAAGCCCAGATCATCTCGACTCACGCGTGGACCGAATTCGGCGCCTTTTTCCTTGGTGCCCTACTTTGCGTTGGATTGCCGGCCTTTCAGTTGTTTCAAACCGACTTTGTCCCGTTCGAAAAGGACGTTCTGTGGGGCTATGGCGGTGTCTATCTTCTCGCTCTCCTTTTGTTGGGAACGATTGGGGTGTACAACAGCCTCGTCGACATCCACCAGCGGGTGAAACAAGGACTCAGCTTGGTTGACGTGCAGCTCAAGCGCCGTTACGACCTCCTGAGCAACCTGATCACCACCGTACAAGCCTATAAGGACCACGAATCGGAAGTCCTCGAACTCGTTTCGACTTTACGGTCAGAAGCACAGGAGCAAAAGGAGCAACACGGCGTCGGAAGGCGGATTCTTGCCCTTTCGGAGTCCTACCCCGAACTTCGATCCAACCGAACCTTTCTCCAGCTGCAGAAAGAACTGCAGGACACCGAAGACCGGATTGCCCTCGCTCGGGCCTACTATCTGGACATCTGCAGCAACTTCGACATCCTGCTCCAGAAATTCCCGAACAGCCTCATTCAGTCTTTGGTGCAGTTCAAGGCTCCGCCAAGCCTAGACTTTTTGCCAGAAGAAAGGGTCGTGCCGAACGTAAAATTCGGTCACGACCCTCTTCAGGACGAGTAATCAGTACTTAGCAGTTTGGAGTGCAACCCGGACGATCTTCTCGACCGACGGGAGGACATGCAGCTCAAGCGGCTTGACCCAAGGAACCGGCGTATCCAGTCGGGTCACTCGAGCCGGAGGCGCATCAAGGAGATTGAAAGCGTTGTTCGCGATTCGCGCCACGATCTCACCGGCGAAGCCACAAGTCATTGGAGCCTCGTTCACGACCACCACACGGTTGGTCTTCGCGAGCGACTTGTAGATCGTCTCTTCGTCCAGCGGAACCAAGGTTCGGATGTCGATCACTTCCGCCGAAACGCCGAGCTTTTCCAGCTCAGCCGCGGCGGACATGCAGTGATAAACGCTCTGACCGTAGGAGACGAACGTAATGTCCGTTCCTTCCTTTCGTACAACGGCTTGGCCCAAAGGAACAATGTAGTCCTCATCAGGAAGCACTTCCGCGATCTCGTTCTTTCGGTAAAGCTCTTTAATCTCGAAGAAGATGCAGGGATTGCCGTCTCGCAGAGCAGCCTTCAGAAGTCCTTTGGCATCGTACGGCGTGCTCGGCACAACCACGCGAAGACCGGGGCTGTGGCAGAACCAAGCCTCGTTCATTTGGCTGTGATAAAGCGCACCGCCACCGTAGCCACCCGCAGGTCCACGAACAACGACGGGCAGGTTCACTTCCCCGGCGGTTCGGTAATGGTAGGTCGCCATCATGTTGACGATCTGGTCGAAGCCGCAAGAAATGAAGTCGATGAACTGCATTTCGGCCATCACCGTCTTGCCGTTCAAGGCCATTCCGACCGCGGTGCCGATGATCGCCGCCTCCGCGATTGGTGCATCAATGACGCGGGTACTTCCGAACTCTTCCAGCAGTCCTTCCGTAACGCCAAAAGCTCCACCGAGCATGCCGATATCTTCGCCCTGACAGATCATCTGATCGTTTCGGCGCATCTCTTCGATCAGCGCCTCACGAAGAGCGGTGAGGTAATTCTTCTTAACCAGAGTTGGTTCGGCGGCAACGGCAGCCATTAAGCGTTCTCCTTAAAGACCCACATGGCGCCTTCTTCTGCATCCGGGAGCGGCGAGTTCAACGCGAACTCGATGCCTCGGTTCAAGTAATCAACCACCGCTGGCGGAAAGTCGTCGTTCGTAGCTTCGCTCGCGCTCTTGCGCTCGGCGATGTACTGTTCGGCCTCGGCACCGCTGAGGAAACCGCGCTCGATCAACGACTGTCGGCAAATCGCGATTGGATCCCGAGTTCGGCCGGCTTCGATCTGATCGCTTGGCCGATACTTCATCGCGCGATCATCGTCGTGGTCGCCGTGGCCGTAGGCGCGGAAGGTTTTGCATTCAACAATGCTCGGTCCTTTGCCAGATCGAGCGTGCTCAACCGCCGCCATGACCTTGTCGTAAACATCAAAAACGTCTTGGCCGTCGGCAACCAATCCAGGAATTCCGTACCCGTGAGCGCGGTCTGCGACATCGGGAGTTGGACAGCCCAAGTGGACCGGCGTACCGTAGGCCCACTGGTTGTTTTCGACGATCGTTACGACCGGAAGCTTGTGCACGGCCGCAAAGTTAACGGCTTCGTGGAAAATTCCCTGTGCCGTTGAACCTTCGCCGTTGAACGTGAGAACGACTGCGTCGCCTCCGTTCATTCGGTCGGCATAAACCACGCCTGCCGCAACCGGAATCGTGCCCGCAAGCATCGAGGTCGAGTGAATAATTCGCTTCGACTTGCTGCCGATGTGCGACCAGTTGTCGCGCGCTCGGCCGGGAGAACCGACCTTGCCCCACACCTGGGCGCAAACCTCCTCGATCGACATTCCCGATCGAGTTGGGTCATCCCACTGGAATTTGGAATCCTTCAGGAAGAAGGCCGGCATGTCGCGGTGAATGGGCGAAATCCAGTCGGTGGATTTCAAGCCAAACAGTGCGCCAACCAAAATGGCTTCCTGGTTGTGGGAACTGTAAAGAGTGCCGCGCAGGCGTCCGCGCTTCTTCTCTTTGATCAAGCGGATGTCAAAATATCGCGCGAGATACAGTTGGTTGAAGATTTCAAGACAATCTTCTTTCGTTAGAAGTTGACTTGGGCGCGAATCAGAAATTGACTCGGCGGTTTCGGCTAACGGCTCGAATGCCGCTGTGCCAGTAGTTGGAATAACTGACATAGTCCTCTTTCGTGGTCAATTAAAGATACCCGAGTCAGGAATTTTGAATCTCCCGACTCGGGATATATCCCTTAACTTCCCTGGACTTATCGGAACGAAGGCATTCGCAACGCTTCCAAGAGCCAATCGAAGAACGGAATCGCTCCTTCGTACTTGTCGTAGCTGTCGACTTCATCGCCCTTGTCGTCAAGAATCAGCTGAGTCGGGTAGGTGGTCACCCCATACACGCCGGCTGCCTTCGGATTTTTCACAGCGTCGATTCGCACGAAAACGAGTCGGTTCTCAAACGCCTTAAATCGAGGGGTCACGTAGACCTCTTTCTCGAGCTTTGCGCTGGTCGCGTCCTTCGGAACATAGAAGTCCACGAACACCTTTCGCTTGGTGCGCCGGGCAAGATCAACCGCCGCCACCAGGTCAGTGGACCACTTTGGCGATTCGTACTCGACCTCGGAGATTTCTCCCTTTGCCGTCTTCGGGTCAAAGGCAAACTTCGTCGCCGGAACATCGGCGCCGAGTTTGATATCTGGTGCCACGAATACTAGGTTCGGAAGTGGAGCCTCTTGGTACTCAAACTGGCGAGCAATGTTTGCCTTCGTATCCAAGTAGTAGGTCGTCACTCCACGTCCCAATGGAGCTTCCACCGCTCGGAAATCCGTGTTAAGCCGCGATCGAATTCCCAGGTCTCGCACTGCCTGAGCCTTAGCCATCGACGGGTCAAAGAAAGCTCCCCAGATTCGAAACTGCATTGGCGCGAAGAATCGACCCAAATCGTTGGCCACTTGAGCCCGCTTTGTAAACTTCTGCGAAGCCGCGTCGAATCGATAAAGCGTCGTGCCATCGCCGATGACTGTCTCGGTCGGAGACTGCAGCCGGAACTTGTTTGGCTTCTGGAGGGTTACCGAATACGCTTCGCGAGTTCCGCCAATCGTTTGCACCGTGTAGTCCACGGAAAGCGTCTTCGCTTTGGAAAGTGAGTCAAGATAATCGCCAAGCGCGTATCTTCCGTTCTGGGCCGGGGCCAGAACCGCCAAACTGCACAATAGTACGATGGTCGTAAATTTCGTCATCAGCATCCTCAAGAGTGGGCTCCTTCGCTCAAAAATGATGATATCCGAAGCAAGTTCAGATTCGTGCAGATTCCACCTCGCGATCAGATAGCAAAGCAATGACGATTTCCCGATCTACCTGGACCGCCCTCGGACTGCTCATCCTTGCGCACGTGATCCTCGCGTCTGTCTTTGCGTCCATCACCCCGTACCGCCAAAGTGGCCTCGTAACGCTGAACAGAACGGTTGAAAAGGACATTGGCGCGCCAGACGAACGGCAGCACGCCAACTACATCGCTCGACTTTTGAACGGCGAGGGATTCCCCGTTTTCAATCCGAAAGATCCAAATCTTTACGAAACCTATCAGGCTCACCAACCGCCGCTCTTCTATGTGGTGGCAGCGGGCTTTGCAAAAGTATCTGGCGTCAATGACCCAACCGATGCTGAAACGGGCGGAAGACTCCGATTTCTGAACGTCATCCTGGGCGCGATTGTGGTGGCGGGGGTTTTCTTCCTCGGCAAGAATCTCCAGTTGCCGGAACCAGGAATCATCGCCGCAACCGCCTTCGCCGCTTTGCTCCCCATGAACATCGCCCTAAGCGGGGCGCTCAGCAACGATCCCCTGTTGTTCGCGCTGTGTACATGGACACTTGTCGGACTCGCCGACGGGTCACGAAACGGCTGGAATGTGAAGCGCGCCGTTACCGTTGGCGTGCTCATTGGTCTTGCCTGTTTGACCAAAACCACCGCGCTTGCACTTTTGCCAGTCGCCTTCCTCACCATGATCATTCCGGGCGAAAACCGCCCCGGAATCCGCGAGGCTGGCATTGCCCTTGCACTTCCTATCCTCATTGCCGGCGGCTGGTGGCTACGAAATTTGAACCTGTATGGCGATCCGTTTGCCATTCGCGCCTTCTCGGAAGCCTTTCAGGGCTCGGCGCAGAAGGAAATGTTCGTCACCCAAATCATTCCGTCTCAAAGTCCGGAAGCTAACCCAGAACTCGAGTACTGGACCCGCTGGGTGGGGTGGTGGACGGTGCGGTCGTTCTACGGCGTCTTCGGCTACATGGACATCTGGATGACCCAAACCGGTCGCCAGTCGCCAGACTTTGAACAAAATCGCCTGTACTGGGTACTCATTCTTTTCGGCGCCATCGGACTCGCGGCCGGACTCTTCCAATCCACGCGAGACAAGGAGAACCGGACTCCTTCCATCGTGCTGGTCGCCTTCTCGGCGCTCATCGGATTGCTCTTCCTGAGGTTCAACAATCAGTACTTCCAAGCGCAAGCACGCTACCTATTGCCCGCGATTGCGCCAATCGCGATTTGGATTGGGAGCGGCTACTCGACCCTGCTGAAGAGTCGGGCAAACTTGGCCGTCGTTCTCGTCGCGGTACCGCTTCTGCTGGCGAACGCTTTTGCCATCTCGCGGCTACCTGGCGAGTTCTCCGCCCGAATCGAGGCGGGACGAGCCGCCGCAAGCCAGCAACCGTAACACCGCCATGTCAGACCGCGTCGAAGAAACAACGGTGGCCCCATCTGCGGTCGATAAAGCGCGACTTCCTGGATTCGATGAGGACCTTGTTCTGGTTGAACGATTCCTCTCCGGGGACGAAAACGCCTTCGAAATGATCTATTCGCGGTACCACGACAAGGTTCACGCGATCGCCCGAGGGATCCTTCTCGATTCCGACGAAGCCTCCGACGCCGTCCAAGAGATTTTCACCCTCGTTCTCCGGCATCTGCACCGATTCGACCGAAGATCGCGATTCAGCACTTGGCTGTTCCGAGTAGCCGTCAACCGCAGCATCCAGGAAGCCCGGAAAGCTCGACACAAGCACAAGCACGTCGAGCTGGTGGAGGCGATGGAAACCAGCGTTCCCGATCCGCCAGAACCGGACGACGCGAAGATCCACGTTGCGATGGAAAAGCTGTCACCCAGCGACCGCGCAATCTTGGTTCTGTTCTACTGGGAGGAACTGAGCTTGCAAGAAATTGCGGACAGCCTTGGCTGCAACGTCAATGCCGCAAAGACGCGACTCTATCGGGCCCGCGAGCGATTCCGTGTGATCTACGAGGAGGCAGAAGATGCGGCCGCCGCGTGACCTTGACGATCTCATGTGGGAACTGGCGGAAGGGCAAAACACCCTTGCGATCGACCAGTTTTGCGTGCGATACCCCGAGTTCTCCCCCGAGCTCCGAAAGCGCGCGAGCATGGTGAAAGGCTTAAAGCGCGCCAAGGTGGTCGAAGCGGTGACGCCAAAACCGACCCCGAAATTTGTTCCGCGCCCGGCTCCCGTGCAACCCAATCCGTGGGCCGTTGGCTGGACGAGCGGCCTTGTGCTGGCGGCCGTTGGAGCCATCGCCTTTGCGGTTGCGATGTTCGCCTTCCCGACCCAAAGCCCGGAAAAGAAGCAGTCTGGACCAACTCAGGTCGTTCAAAGCTTCCCATCCGAGCCTGCCCCAGAAGTCGCGCCACCAAGTCCGGTGACGCAGAACGATCCAAAACTCTCAACCCAGCCGCGACCGGAAGATTTGCCCCCGGTTACCGAGCCCGTTCCTGACTATCTGAAGCCAACCAGCGTCAGCCTCAAGGGCGCAAAGCTCACCGATGCGGTTCGAATGGTTGCGGCCCAAGGCAACCTTGGCGTTGTCGTCGCTCCCGGATTCCCCGATATTAGCGTCGACATCAATTATGAACAGATGAATCCGATTGAGATTCTTCAGGCTATGGGTCGAGACTACGCCTTTACCGCCTTCGATCAGGGCGATGGCACCGTGATTGTCGTCCCTGCCGTGGAGCCGGCAATGAGAGAACCGGTTTCCGCAGAAAAAATCCGCTGATGGCGAACGCATTTGATGCTTTTCAGCGTCATCACCCGTTGCTATACTGTAGGAAGCACGCCGCCGACCGGTAGAGCGCTGACCAAATCTTAGAGAAATGCGACGTATTCAGCGAGTATCGGACGTAATCGAACTGATCTCAGAGAAAGCTCTGGTTTGGGGACTGGGAGGCATTTTGTCTCTGTGCTTCTCCGCGCTTTTCTATTACTATCGGGGGCAGTCTGGCGGCACCGTGCCTCTCGCGACGGTGTTTCTCCTCATCGGATTGGGCTCCCTCGGCTTTGCCATTCGCCACGCCCTAACCATCCGCGAAGTCACGAAGTTTGACGTTAAGTGCCCGTACTGTAACGAAACCAACCAGGTGTTAGAGCCTCCGGAAGATGACTTCACGTGCATGTTCTGCCACCGGTTCATCCCCATCCAAGATCAGCAGCCCATGTCGGTCGCCCAGGTCCGATGCGGTTTCTGTAACAGCCTCAACTTCTACAGCGCGAAGACGGACGTTCTCCTCTGCGAAGAATGCAACCGCGAAGTCCCCATCGCCACCTCGGACGAGTCCCGTCCGAAAAAGCAACTTGCCGCCGCGTACGTTACGCATATCGACGACGAGCACATGTACGAGTTGCTCCTCACCGATAAGGGACACAAGCAAGAGGACCTGATTGCCGCCCTTCAGCACATGCTGGCCTTGAACAGAAACCAGGTCAAGCAGATGCTGGATGAACTGCCGGTAACCCTGTTGACTGGCATCAATCGCCGAAAGGCAGAAATGCTCCAAGCGCAACTGTCACTGCACGACGCCGGAACCGAATTGCGGCAGATTTCCGACAACGCAAATCGCTGATCGTAAGTTCAGTTTGGAACTCAAAGAACCCGAGAAAGGTATAACCTTTCCACAAGTTCTGTCCGTCGTCGCGGCCAAGTGCAATAGGCATGGAAGCGTGAAACCGGCAGGGGAGTTTCACCTTTATGGACTTTAATGAGCTTGCGACCACGTTTTGCCGCCGGGCAAACGGGCGCTTTTCCCGATTTCTCCTACCTGTTCTACTCACCATTCTCCCAACTTTTGCCTTCGCCGCGGAAGGGGACCACGTCAAGCTCAGCTTCTCTAGCGATGTTTTGCCGTACCTGTACGCGTCCATCGGCTTGGGTGTCCTGGCCCTCGTTTACGCCTTTGTGCTAATCAAACAACTGATGTCGGAATCGCCCGGCCCAGACACGATGCAAGTCGTTGGCAAGGCGATCAAAGACGGTGCCATGGCCTACCTGCAAAAGCAGTTCTTCACGATGGCCATCGTGGCGGTCTTCCTCCTTGCTGGACTGTTCGCGCTCAACGCCTCCAGCGGACCTGCGGTAGCGGCTGGCGTTGCTGGCTGTTTTGTCGCCGGTCTTCTAGGCTCCTACGCGGCAGGCTACACCGGCATGGTTATGGCGGTCAACGCGAACATGCGCGTTGCCTTTGCTGCTCTCAGTTCTTACAAGAAGTCGCTTGAGATCGCTTTCCGAAGCGGTGCGGTGGCCGGACTGGTTACGGTCGGCATCGGACTGATCGGCGCGACTCTAATCCTCATCTTCGGCGGCGAACAAGCCGTGAAGTATCTCGTCGGATTTGGCTTTGGTGGTTCCCTCGCGGCGCTCTTCATGCGCGTTGGCGGCGGAATCTTCACGAAGGCGGCCGATGTTGGTGCCGACTTGGTCGGTAAGGTTGAAGCCGGCATCCCTGAAGACGACCCACGAAACCCAGCGGTCATCGCGGATAACGTCGGCGACAACGTTGGCGACTGCGCCGGTATGGCAGCAGACGTCTTCGAGTCCTACGAAGTCACTCTCATCTCAGCCATCGTTCTCGCGGCGGCCACCGCTTCCGTCTTCGATCGAGACACATGGACGAAGCTCGTTGTGTTCGCTCTCATCGCCGCTGGCGTGGGAATCTTGAGCAGCATCATCGGAATCGCCCGGGTTAAAGGAACCGACAACCTCGACCTCGACCCGCTCGTTCCAATCCGAAAGGGCTTCATCACCTCGGTGATCATCAGCCTCGTCGGTACAAGCGCCGTTGCCTTCATGCTCCTCGGTGGCCAAAAGCCGCTGACCACCGGACGCTTGGTTTCGGTCCGAAAGTTTGAAGTCGACGAAGCGAAGTACCTGCAGAATCTGCGAAAAGAAATCGCATCGCAGAACTACGACAAGGAAGCCATTCGCTCGGCCGCCGATGCAAAGGCAAAGGAACTCAAGAAGGCCTTCAAAGACCTCACGATCTTTGACCTCTACGGTGATCGTGCCAAGGTCCCGGCTGCCCTAAAGGCAGTTCCACAGGCAGTGACCGCAAGGATCATTGCCGACAAGGACACCCCGGTTCTGCCGTACGAAATCACTTCTGCGGACATTCTTCAGTCGCCAAAGGCGATTGCCAAGGGCTACAAAGAAGCGGATGAAATGGTCATCACCAGCGCGCTCAACGTGAAGCTCGCGGATATGGCAGTCCCTGCCTTCGAAGGCTACTCCCGGGTCACGAATCCGGACGACGCAAGCATTCCGCAGCTGAAGTTCGCCGTCCCGACCCCGATGAATCCGCAGACGAACAGCACCACGCCGTTCACCACCGTTGCGGCCTTCTTCCTCGGAAAGGGCGATGACCAACTCGTTCTCAAGAAGCTTCAAATCAAGGCTAACCTTCCCGCCCAGCCAGGCGCGAACGGACAGCCAGGCTCGCCTGCTCGCGACATCGATCAGATCCAATGGGTTGGGCCGGTTAAGAAGGGCGAAATTGAGAAGCAAATCACCGACCAACGCGCTCAGATCAAGCAGCAAGGCCTCAAAGCCAGCATCGATGATCTGAAGACAGTTCCGGTTGAGCTGTATGCAAACAACCAAGGCAAGCTCGCTTTGGGTGTTCCTGCCGAAGTCGACCGACCGCAGACCCTCCGAGCCGGAGCCACCACGTTCTTCCCAACCGATGCGAAGACCATGGAAGCCAGCCAGCAGCCTTTGGCGGGTATGCCAATGTCCTCACCTCCTTTGGAGAACGTTGAACTCGCGGTTGTCCAGAGCTATCAGGTGCCCTGGTACCTCTTCGTGGTCGCCTTCACCGTTGGCCTGATCTTGGCCCTAGTCATCGAAAAGGTGACCGAGTACTACGTCAGCACCGGCAAGAAGCCGACTCAGGAAGTTGCAGGCGTTTCGAGCGGCGGCGCCGCTCCGATGATCATTCAAGGCTTTGCCTATGCATGTGAATCGGGCGCGTTCATGACGCTCGTTCTCGTAATCGCGCTGCTCTGCCCAATGTTCATCTTCCCTGCCGCGCTCTATGGCGGCTACGAGATGGCAATGTTCGGAATCGCTTTGGTTGGCCTCGGCCTTCTCAGCACCACCGGTTACGTCCTTGCGATGGACACCTTCGGACCGATTTCCGACAACGCCCAAGGCGTTTTCGAAATGAGCGGCGAAGGCAAGAACAGTCCGGCTGGCATGCAAGCCGTTTCGCGACTTGACGCCGCTGGCAACACCACCAAGGCTCTTACGAAGGGCTTTGCGATCGCCACCGCCGTTGTCGCTTCAATCGCGCTGTTCAATAGCTACCGAACGGAAGCCAACCTCCAGAGCATTGGCCTCAAGCTCGATGTGCCGGAAATCTTCCTCGGTCTCTTGATCGGTGGAGCCGCGCCGTTCCTCTTCTCCGCTTTCGCAATCAACGCAGTTGGACGCTCGTCCTTCCAGTTGATCAACGAAGTTCGACGCCAGTTCCGCGAAAAGCCCGGCATCATGACGGGAGCCGACAAGCCCGACTATGCCCGCTGCGTTGACATCGTTACCGCATCGGCCCAAAAGGAACTCCTCGGACCTGGAATCCTTGCCATCGCACTTCCAATCGCCGTTGGCTTTGGATTCAGCATCGGAAAGGAACCCACCGAGATCAACGGCCAGATGTTCAATCTGGTTGGTGCTCAGGCACTGGGTGGCTTCCTTGCCGGAGCAATCGTTTCCGGACAGCTGATGGCCGTTCTCCTCGCAAATGCGGGCGGAATGTGGGACAACGCGAAGAAGCTGATCGAAGACGGCCAGTTCGGCGGAAAGGGATCGGAGAACCACAAGGCCTCCGTTATCTGCGACACCGTCGGCGATCCGTTCAAGGATACGGCAGGACCAGCGCTTAATCCGCTGATCAAGGTTATGAACCTCGTTGCGCTCCTCCTCGCCGGTGTAGTTACGATGCCGCTGGAGAACAGCGTTCGGATCATCGTTACTGCCGTTTGCGTGCTAGCCCTGGGCTACGCGGTCTATTCCACAAAGCAAGGATCATTCGCGGATGATCTCAACAATGTAGGAAAATCTGAAAATTAACGACAGATAAGCACCGTTATCGGTTGCCACTCCTGAAACTTCGCGCTGGGCCATTGTGCCCAGCGCGAAGTTTCATTTTGGAGGGGGTGATTAACTGGGTCTGTGAGCTCCCATGCGAAGTGAAAGCGATACCAGAGGGCTCAAACTAGCCCGCAGTGAATTCAGTCGACGCGGCCTAGATATCTCCCGAGCGGATTTTCGCTTAACTCGAGGTGTCCTTCAGGTTCAAGGAATCTTAGGCGTCGGCCACAGTTCCAACTCCGACGTGAAGAG
>Ga0164294_10003264_pt1 | contig 14471 bp, 11 predicted proteins | sample GEODES005metaG_FD_111479 | JGI IMG/M metagenome (GOLD analysis project Ga0164294, IMG submission 111479) | Oligotrophic lake water microbial communities from Sparkling Lake, Wisconsin, USA - GEODES005 metaG | ecosystem: Environmental > Aquatic > Freshwater > Lake | place: USA: Sparkling Lake...
AAGGTACTTGCTGTAATGTTTACTATGATCAGCTTAATCAATTCTTTCCGAAGTGGTGCTTTAGAGCAATCGACACTTTCTGAAACGGCAATTGCTTTCTTGCAACAGCAATTTAAGCTGTATTTAGAAGATATTTTTGGATTGATGGCAGAAAATACATCTGATAACAGCAAACTCGATGGTGTTTTACAATTGATCATTGATATCCGAAAAGACGCCAGACTGAAGAAAGATTTCATGACTTCCGACAAAATCAGAAATACACTTCAAGAAATAGGGATTGGTTTGAAAGATGAAAAAGACGGTAGTGTTAGTTGGACAATCAATTAAACCCGAATTACGCATTAGAAATAAAAAACAAATTATGGGCTAAAGCCATTTCAATATAACCGTATACCCCTAGCTAAAGCTAGGGGCTATTAAATATAGGCTTTCAATAGCCCCCAGCTTCAGCTGGGGGTTTATGAATATTATGGATTGGCTTTAGTCCAAAATTTGAAAAATTGCTTCTAATGTGTAATCTGGATTTATTGATTTCAGATTACTGCCAAAATGAATTGTTCCATCCCATCAACCCAACTGCGATACGCTGTATTTTCGTTGTTGTGCATGGAAAAATAATTTTCCATTAATGTAAGATTAAACTCTTTAGAATAGATGCCGGCACCATGTTTTGCCGCATCAATGGCATTGCAATATTGTTCATAATGACCTGCAACGGGAACCATCATTGCCGGTTTTCCAAGGTACATGGCTTCGCATACAGATTCAAATCCTGCTGTACAAACTAAGCCTTTGCAGCTTGCCATAAAATCTAAAAATTTTTGGTCTTTTAAAGAATGAAAAACCAAATGTTCATTCACCTGCCATTCACCCTTGTATTTTTCTTTTACCTCTTGATTATCCGTAAAACAAACCAAATGAACCGCCGGATTTTTCTTTTGCCATTGTATAATATCTTTCATATATCCGCTATTGAGCAGATATACCAATATAAAATCATCCACCTTTGGTGTAAGTTGAAACAATTCCTCACGCAAAATGGGTGGGCAAACTACCAGATTTTTATTTTTACTCTGGGGCAATGGATACATCGAAATTGCCAAATGCGTATCACTACCATAACCTGTTAATTGGGTATATCGCTTAAGAATACTGGCTTGCACTCGATCACCAGGCGGAAAATGAAATTCTTCGTGCAAATAGATGTTTTGGTGTGATATGGAGACCAATTTAAAAGGTAATCGATTTTGAAGTGCGTATAACCCCATTAATGGTTCGTAAAAATTCAATACAATATCTGGTTGATAACTATTGAAAATTTCCTTCAATCTGCCTAAACTCTTTCTGTATGTACCAATTTTGGTGATGTTTTTTGTAAATGTTTTGCCCAAATGGATAGATTTGGTATGTATATCCATTGCAAAATGTGGACTAGATAGTTGGTGAATCGGTACATTGATCTTTTTTAAAAAAAAATCAGGCACTTGTCGGTGTTCATTTGTACCTAATACTATACAAGAAACGTTATGTCCATTTTTTCTTAATCGATCAAAAACGGCGATAGCTTGGGTTAAATGTCCCCTACCCTCACCCTGAACGGCAAGGATAATACTTTTAGCCTTCATGCAAATCGTTTATTGCTGCGTCGATTTCATCATCTACTGTTGACACATCCTGAACAGTTAGTGTAGATTCAAGAAACGTTTTGTACCAATCGGTATAATATACTAGTTTCCATTCCCCTTCGGTGGTTTCTACCAATGCGCTCATTGTTTCCACCCAATCGCCCGAATTGAGGTAATGAATGTTGTCTATGTATTTATTATCGGGCCGATGGATATGTCCACAAATAATACCATCACATTTTTCAGCTCTAGCAACTTCGCAAAGTTCTTTTTCATAATCAGACATAAAAGAAACCGCTTGCTTCACTTTTTGTTTGATCATTTGCGACAAAGAATAGTATGGAAGGCCCTTTCTTCTCCTATACGTATTATAATGTTTGTTTACCCAAAGGAGAAAAGTATATCCAACATCCCCCAATTTGGCTACCCATTTTAATTTAGTGGTTACATTATCAAAGATATCTCCATGAACTACAAAATAGCGTTTGCCAAAAGATTCATGGATATGGTACTTTTTTAAAGAAAAATTTCCAAACTCCAATGGTTGAACTTCATCTAGAAAATCATCATGATTACCTCTTAAATAAATTACTTTACAATCTGTTTTTGACAACCATTTCATGATTAATTTAAAGAAACTGGTATGCTTTTTTTTCCACTTACCCGATTTGCGTAATTGCCAACCATCAATAATATCACCGTTCAGGAATAGGGTATCGCATGAATGATTACGAAGAAAAAAAACCACCTCTCTAACACGGGAATTGCTTATACCAAGGTGAATATCAGAAAGTACGATAGATTTGTAATGTAATTTCAAAGTAATTAAAATAAGTGGTTAAAGGTAAAATTGAATTAAATACATTATTATCATTCAAGATTAATGAATTGTTAACTAAAAATATATATTCTTTATTAAAATTATGTGATTTAATAATTAAAAAATTTACTTATATAACCAAAAAAATCAATCAAATATAATTATATATAAAAATAACTATGAAGTATAAATATAAACTATATGAGGATATTATCCTGCGTCAACTTTTGGAAAATCAGGAGGAAAAGACATTAAAATATGAAGAAAATATTTTTTTGTATTTGTGTTTTTCCATTTTAAGCCAACAACTTTCTGTTAAGGTAGCAGCTGTAATTCGCCAACGTTTTTTAGCGTTATATCCCGTTGCCGAACCAACGCCAGAAATAGTTTCAGCAACACCGGTAGAAAGTTTTAGGGCTATAGGGTTTTCGATGGCTAAGGCAAATTATGTGCATAACGTAGCAGCATTTGCACAAAACAATAGTTTGAATATCAACAGTTTACACAATATGTCTGATGAGGACATCATCAACTATTTAACCCAGATAAAAGGCGTAGGGCGGTGGACGGTAGAAATGCTATTAATGTTTGCCTTACAGCGAGAAAATGTATTTGCGGTAGATGATTTAGGCATACAAACGGCGATGTGCAAATTATATAGTATATCGTCAGACAACAAAAAGAGGATGAAAGCAGAAATGCTGCATACTGCAATGCAGTGGGAACCCTATCGGAGTTATGCGTGTTTATATTTATGGAGATTTAAGGATACTACATCTCCAAAAACATCTTCAAAAACAGCTCTATAAGCAACTGCAAACGCCCCAAAGAGGCTAATGCTATTGTGTATGATTACACTGTAGCATTAGCTTCGTGCAAAGCCTCCCAAAGTTTATCTTTCAATGTGGTTAAACCAAGCTGGCTAACTGCGGAAATAAATACGAAGGGGATATTGGGTGGAAGTTCCTGTTGAATAGCAGTTTTCAGTTCGTCATCTAGCATATCCGATTTACTGATTGCGATTAGAAATTTTTTATCCAATAAATCGGGGTTGTATTTTTCTAATTCGTTGCGTAAAATATTGTATTCTGCCATGATATCGTTGCTATCAGCGGGTATTACCATAAGCAGTACAGGATTTCTTTCAATATGGCGTAAAAAACGGTGGCCCAGACCTTTTCCTTCTGCGGCACCTTCAATAATTCCGGGAAGATCTGCCATACAAAAAGATTGCGTGCCTCTTACATCCACGATTCCAAGTTGGGGCGTTAGTGTTGTAAATGCATAATTGGCAATTTTAGGTTTAGCGGCTGATACAACAGAAAGTAGGGTTGATTTACCAGCATTGGGAAATCCTACTAATCCTACGTCTGCCAAAACTTTCAATTCCAACACTTTCCATCCTTCAACGCCATCTTCACCAGGCTGGGCATATTCAGGCACTTGGTTGGTAGGTGTGGCGAAACGGGCATTACCCCAACCGCCCCTTCCACCCTTCAGCCACACAATTGTTTGCCCATGTTCTAAAATTTCAGCTTCATGTTCATCTGTTTCTGCATCGCGGGCAATAGTTCCCAATGGCACTTCAATAATAATATCTTCCCCATCCTTTCCGGTACAATTGTTTTTATCCCCAGGGCGACCATCATCGGCAAGTACATTTTTATAATAGCGTAGGTGTAATAATGTCCAAAGATTTTTATTCCCCCTTAATATAATATGTGCCCCACGTCCTCCATCACCACCATCCGGACCAGCTTCGGCGTTGTATTTTGTGCGCATGAAATGTTTGCTGCCCGCACCTCCATGACCAGTTCTGCAAAAAATTCTAATCTGGTCAACAAAATTTGATTTCTCCATTACTTATCAATAATTAAAGTGCAAATTTACCCCTATATTATTGATTCTACGTTTTAAAATAGATTTCTGGTTCAAACGCAGCCATTATAGGGTTATTCTGGCATAATTTATGTTTTTCTTAAACCAAGAATAAGAAAAGCAACCATATTATTTTCCAATTCTTTTGCACCAATCCCCTTTTTTGAACGGTGCCAAAATTCAATTCCCCGCAATGCACTCATGATAGAAAGTACCACTGTATACGGTTGAATAACTTTAATCATTCCTTCTTGCATACCTTTTTCAATGATTCGTTCTAGTCGATGTACATATTCTTTTCGTTCCAGATTGAATTTGGAATAAAAAGGTTCGTTGAGGTATTTGCTTTCATTGGTAGTAACAATAGATTCATCTAGATGATTGATCCACATACCGATATGAAAGCGCAGAATTTTTTCTAATTGTTGCAGGCAATTGAGATCTTGATTGGATTCAACTTTTAGGAGTTGTTCGGTAAAAGAGTTAGCCATTTTAAAACAGATTTCTTCCAAAATTTCTGCTTTTGATTGGATATGGTTGTATAAACTAGCCGCTTCTATGCCAACAATAGCAGCGATATCCCTCATTCCGGTAGAAGAATACCCTTTTTCTCTAAAAAGTTTGGCAGCAGCAAGAACAATCAACTCCCTTCTAGGATTAATTTTTTTAGTTGACATGGTTCACTCCTTTATACATATCCTACAAATATAAAATTCTACATTCATTTTTATAAGTTAGTTATTATTTAGAGGATACAGTGTTTATCTTGATACATAAAAAAGCAAATACTATTTTAAGAGAGCAGTAATTCTTGTAAATTTGCACAACTAAAATATATACTATGTCATTAGTAGTTGTAGGATCAATGGCTTTCGATGATATTGAAACCCCTTTTGGGAAAAGCAACAAAATTGTTGGCGGAGCCGCTACTTATATCGCTTGGAGTGCTTCTAATTTTATTGATTCCATTAAGCAGATTTCAGTAGTTGGTGGTGATTTTCCTCAAGAAGATTTGGATGCACTTTCAAACAGAGGTGTTTCTTTAGAAGGAGTTCAAATCAAAAAAGATCAAAAGTCGTTTTACTGGTCTGGACGCTATCATTTAGATATGAATACCCGTGATACATTGGATACGCAACTCAATGTTTTGGCTGATTTTAATCCAATATTGCCAGAAAATTATCAAGATTGTTCCATTTTAATGTTGGGTAATTTAGTTCCAGCTGTACAAATGAGTGTAATCAAGCAATTAAAAACTAAGCCAAAACTCATTGTGATGGACACTATGAACTTCTGGATGGAAGTGGCCATGGATGATTTACAAAAAGTTATTGCTGAAGTAGATGTATTGTTGGTTAATGATAGTGAAGCCCGCCAATTGAGTGCCCAGTATTCATTGGTAAAAGCTGCCCGTGAAATTATGAAAATGGGTCCGAAATACCTGATTATAAAAAAAGGAGAACATGGGGCTTTATTATTTCACAAAGATCAAGTGTTTTCAGCCCCTGCTTTACCTTTAGAAGATGTGTTTGATCCAACAGGTGCTGGCGATACATTTGCTGGCGGTTTTGTTGGACATCTTGCCCGCACTGGGGATATATCTTTTGAAAACATGAAAACAGCCATCATTGTAGGTTCTGCTATGGCTTCTTTTTGTGTGGAGAAATTTGGCACAACCCGCCTCCAAGAAATAAGCAAAGTAGATATTGATAACCGAATCCAAGATTTTGTAAATTTGGTCAACTTTGATATTACTTTAGGGTAATTATTGGGCAATAATAGCAATATATAACGCTACTTTTTTTGAATGTTTTTTTTATAATCATGATAATTTAACACTTCCATTCTCTTTACTAGAATCTTTCTATACTGGGTTATTTTTTTACATTATAACAGGATTGTACAAAAGCAAATGACATATCAATAACTTTTTTTTACTACATAGCGTGAAAATCAATAATAGAAAAGGATGGTCAGAAGACCATCCTTTTTTTATTTGTTGAAATAGCTACAACTCTATATTAACAAAAGTTAGGCATTTGAACTAAAAACAAATTTTGTGCCTAAAACCATTTCAAAATACCCATAAAACTCCTAGCTAAAGCTAAGGGCTATTAAAAACCGCCTTTCTATTTCCCTATTGCGTAATTTGTGTTTAAAATGCTACTATTAAATACCTAATTGTATATCAACATAAAGGGAAATTTTCATCATAAAACAGCTCCAATCATTTATTTTATAGGTCCGTTGATTAAAAAGACTAGTCCTGACATCAACTTTTATCCTCTAGACCTATACTATTGACCTCCAGACCTATAAAAATAGCTACCGACATCAACTTTTATCCTCCAGAATTGTAAAACACAGCTACCGACATCAACTTTTATCCTCCAGACCTATAAAAATAACTCCTGACATCAACTTTTAACCTCCCGACCTATAAAAATAACTCCAGACATTAACTTTTGACCTCCCGACCTACTTCCTACCAGTATTTCCACATTTACTTTTTACTATTCATCACCAACCCCACATTATTGATATAGCGTTTAGTATATCCTCGCACAGAAAAAATTTCTGACAACAAAATATAATTACCATTAGCAGGAATTTTACCATTTTCTGTTAAACCATCCCAACGATATCCACCATGATTGCCACATAAACCATTTTTAACTATATACCTTATGGGAGTACCATTACCATCAAATATTGTAATGTTGATTACATAATCTGGTTCAGGAAAACGATAATTAATAAGCAGTACATCTTCATAGCCATCAAGATTGGGCGATATAATTGAACTACTTAAGCTAATAGGATTAATTTGTGGTGTGTTTAATTGATATTGCGTGTTCTGATAACCTGGAGTACCGTATCCTGCATCACTTGAAGCAGAATGCCAATTGTTAGGGTCTTGCGTTTTATTTGAAGGATATATACGTTCTAATGCCACCCCTTCTCTGTTATTCAATAAACTAAATTGCCATTGCTGATCATAAACAAGTTCATCAAGAATATTCCCTTGAACATCTGTAATCACCACATCACCTTTATCGTTTGGATACGATGGTAAAGGGGAAGTTTCCAAAAGCACTATACTATCTACTATTGTATAACGCTGCTTAATCCAATTGCTATTTTCAGAAATCCCAACATACTGCCCCGGAAATAAGGCAAATGGAAGAATAGAAATCGGTATTTGTCCGGAAATTTTACCTATACTATTTCTATTACACAACAAAAGATCTTTAAGGTTTATGATTTTATTGCTTCGATTGTATAATTCTATATAATCATATCCGCCACTTGGAGGATCAAACAACAGTTCATTGATAACGATATCCTGAAAGAGGGGGATAGAGGACTTTCCGAAAGTCCCCATAATCGCCCCTGTTGGGTTTTTCACACAATCAACAACATTTTTTAATGTAAAATGATACACTTGATTTGTTTGTAATGGTGTAAGCAACTTTAATTGCATTGCATTATATAATGGCGGTAATAATTGTTTGTTAGCAATCGTTACATTTGGTGAGATAGTTATGTTGTTAGCACTTGAAACTGGATCCAATTGTTCTGAAAACAACAGTAATACGGTTAAACTATCTACAACTACTGCTCGAATAAATTTGGGAGGGATACTATCCGAAACCACTTGCTCAATACTGTTTTTAGTGCCTGGCGTTCCTCCTTTAAGGTGTATACTTGCCCCCCAATTCTCAATGCCTAAACAAGGTTTATTGATGTCTTTTAACTCCAAACTCCAACCTCCAGCTTCTTTAATATCATTATGGTACCAGTGCTTATTCCATGCAACGGTATGTATATTTTGACCATTCGCAGTCATCAATACCAACGTATCACCCTCATTATTTAGTGAGGGAAATGGACTTACAATTGCCGTTGTGCCATAATGACTGAAGTTTCCGGCAGATGCACCCGAAACTAAAATCAATACACTATCTGGATATATCAAACTATTGGATATAATTTTACCCAAAGTTGTACCATTTGATAACACCCAATTTCTTAAGTTTATCGTTTTTGAAGAGCGGTTCCTGATTTCAACAAATTCGGCATTCGGTAAACCGTAGGAAGGCGTTGGATCCGCAAATATTTCATGTAATAATACATCATGCAATACCGCATCTTGTCCAAATCCCTTTACAATGGATACTATCATCATCAACAACATCATTTTCAATCTCACCGTTTTACTTTTTGATATTTCAAAGATCTGTGATTGTCAAAAAAAGCAATACCGTTTTTTTCTACTTTTTTTAGTGTTAAATTCTATTGTATTGGACGTGATTTCATCAATGCTCAACAATTCACTTTCCCGAATTTTATCCTTTAAAACAAAAAATGTTAACATGCAACAAGATCTTCCGCAGTCAAAAAACAATTTATGGTATTAGATTATACAAATCATTTGATGTTAATTATCTTTATACGTCTAATTAAGAATAACACCTATTGTTTAGCTAACCTAATGACAATAAATAAACACTATGTTTTTACACAATAAATTAACTATAAACCAATGGTTTTTAACCATTTGTGTTGTTTTTGCACCCATCTTTTCAATTGGCCAAACTGCCTATATAAAAAGATATAAACCTCTTGCAGATTCACTTGCAATGGTTGCAGGAATACCTGCTTCCATTATTTTGGGAGTTGCAGGATTAGAATCAGGGTTTGGAACCAGCAGAAATGCCAAATTATTGCTAAACCATTTTGGCGTAAAGGGTAAAAACAAACTTTGGAAAACCAAAAGATTACGGTCCAGTTATAAACAATACCCTTCTGTTAAAGATAGTTACATTGATTTTGTAAGAATCATCAAAAACAAAAGATTTTATACTACACTCAAGGGAAATATTGATTTTACCGTTTGGATTGCCGCTATCAGCAAATCAGGTTATTCTGAAATGCCAATCATCTGGTCGGAACGTGTTACAAAAATAATTATTAAAAATAAATTGGAGACATTATAAAGTTATGGTGAACACAAACCTTCGTGTAGTGAAACTTACTGTATATTGTTTGAGTATATATTTAATTATATCTATTGCAGACTTACTATTTACGTTTCCTGGTAAAGTGTTTGCAAAAGTTAATTTAATATCAAATCTTGTAAAAGAACCTGCTAATCAGTTGGTAATAGCAAAAACAGAAGTTGTTGTTCCAATTGAAATTGTACCTATACAAAAGAAAAAATTTAATCTATACTTACAGAAAGGAAAAATTACTTCCTTCAATAGTGATACCAATATTACATCCATTAAAAGTTTTATTGAAAAGATTGCAGCACTAAAATCAGGAAAAAAGAAAAGAAAAATTCGTATTGCGTATTTAGGAGATAGTTTAATAGAAGGTGATTTATTAACCCAAACTTTTAGAAGACTATTGCAAAGCGAATTTGGAGGTGCAGGTGTTGGATTTGTGCCCATCACTTCTCAAGTTGCGTTATTTAGACAATCCGTTGCCGCAACCTATTCTAGCCATTGGCAAGACAACAGCTTTAAAACCAAGGGCAATCAATCAGCACTTTATTTATCTGGACACCAATTTTTTGGTCCAAATGAATGGGTTAAAATGATTGATCATGTGATTAAAGATACATCTGCCTTGATTGAAAAAACATTGCTTTGCGGACAATCATCAAACCCGTTAACACTTGCTATCAATAAAACGCCAACAATTATTCATGCAGACAAACGGTTTAATCGAATTGTATTGCGTAAAGATAAAAGCAAGGAAATTGAAGTGCAGTTTGGCAACCAAAACGTTCCTATTTACGGCATATCCTTTGAATCAGAAGCTGGCATATTCGTTGACAATTTTTCCTTTCGTGGTATTTCGGGTATTGAATACAAGCATATAGATCCTAATTTCTTACAATTAATTCAACAGGAAAATCCATATGATTTAATAGTATTGCAATTTGGCATAAATGTGATGTACAAGCCAGAAACAACCAATTTTTCATACTATGCAACATCATTTGAACCGGTAATTAAAGCATTTAAAAAATCTTTTCCAGAAGCAGATATTCTGGTTATGGGTTGTACAGATCGAGCATTCCGATACAATTCGGTGTATTCTACTGCAATAGGAATAGATTCTTTGATAAAATTACAAGCAGCCTTAGCATATAAAACTGAAGCCAATTTTTATAACCAGTATGCTTCAATGGGTGGTAAAAATGCTTTGGTGAAATGGGTAGAACAATCGCCGCCTCTTGCCAACAAAGATTATATTCATCCAAATTATAGAGGTGCAGAAGAATTGGGAAAGCTTTTGTTTAATGCCGTGATGAAAGAATACAACAAATACACCACTACATCATTATAAATTTTTAGTTCATGCCGTCATTTGACTCAACTGCATTTTTTCAACAATTTTTGTATGATCCAAAGCATCCGTTGTTGTTTAATGATGGTTTTTTCGTGTTTTTCTTTGGTGCTTTTATTGCATTGTACTATCAATTTCGGCATAATATCCCCATTAGGAAGTTCATATTTTGCTTTTTTTCCCTTTACTTTTTTTACAAAGCCAGTGGTTACTTTGTAATTGTTGTATTTATAGCGGCAGTAGTAGATTTTATATTATCAAATGCTATCTATAGACAAACTACACAACATGGGAAACGAATACTTTTATTATTGAGTATTTTTTTCAATTTGGGGATTTTAATCTATTTCAAATACACCAATTTTTTCATATCAGTTACCAATGATTTTCTTAAAACGGGATTTAATCCATTGAATATCATGTTGCCCGTGGGAATCTCCTTTTTTACATTCGAAAATTTAAGTTATACGATAGATGTATATCGAGGTGATTTTAAACCAGCCCGTAAATTCAGTGACTATTTATTGTTTTTGTCGTTTTTTCCCAAATTGGTGATGGGGCCAATTGTGCGGGCACATGATTTTGTGCCTCAAATTAATCAACCTTATGCCATCAAAGAAGCAGATTTTGTTGAAGGATTTTTCCTCATTATTTCGGGAATGTTTAAAAAGTTAATTATTTCCGATTACATAACATTAAATTTAGTAAATACCGTATTTGATGCCCCATCCCGATATAGCGGAATGGAAAACTTGTTTGCCGTTTATGGTTACGCATTGGTTATATATTGTGATTTTAGTGGATACAGCGATGTGGCCATCGGAATTGCAAAGTGGTTGGGGTTCAGTATTCCGCCAAATTTTCTTTCTCCATACCAAAGTCAAAATATTGCTGAATTTTGGCGTCGTTGGCATATTTCCTTATCCTCCTGGCTCCGTGATTACATTTATATACCACTTGGTGGCAACAGAACTTCTAATAAATTTTGCTTTGCCTTAATTATAGTGTTTTTTATAGGATTATTTTTTGGCATCATTCTACTAACATCAATATCCCTTTTCTTTGCTTTACTCATTTGTTTGATTGCGTTAATCATATTGCTCTTACCCACATTAATTACGAAAGATCGCAACATTATTGGCACCAACTTCAACTTATTGGCCACCATGTTAATTGGTGGATTTTGGCATGGTGCCAGTTGGAATTTTGTCATTTGGGGAGCAATTCATGGCATTGGACTTGCTGGTTATAAGCTGTGGGAAATCATCGCATTACGATTTTTGCCAAAATTCAAATCAAACAGATTCAATTCCGTTTTGGGTACAATTTTAACTTTTCACTTTGTTTGTTTAGGATGGATTTTTTTTAAAGCAGGAGATTTCACCATTGCTTCAACAATGTTGCATCAAATTACATTCGACCTCCATTCCGCATTATTCATCGATTTTATAAAGGGATATTGGTCGGTAGTGGCAATGATGGTATTGGGATTTTTTATGCATGCGATACCCAATCACTGGGCCAATGCAGTATGTACATTATTGCAACCCTTAAAGTTGGGTTGGTATATTTTGATATTTTTTCTCTTTTTAATGGTATATGGTTATTTTAAATCAGCCGAACCCGTATTACCCATTTATTTACAATTTTAAAAAATGATATGTGCTAAAAATAAATTGATTTTCTACTATTTTTTTTGGTAAACAAAAATTTCAAAACTAATTTCGTATCAATGTCGATTAAAAAAAATATTAAACAGATTAAGAAACATTTCCGCTGAGGGAGGTTTTGGAGTTTGTGTATACAAATAGTTCATAGCCTTCCATTTTGGGAGGCTTTTTTATTTTTATCAATTAAACAAAAACAATGAAAGTTGCAGTGGTAGGTGCTACCGGTCTTGTGGGCACCAAAATGTTACAAATCTTAGAAGAGAGAAATTTTCCTGTTACAGAACTTATACCGGTAGCTTCAGCAGCTTCTGTGGGTAAGGAAATTTTTTTTAAAGGGAAAGGATATACAGTAGTAAGTGCAGAAGATGCCATTGCGGCCAAACCTAATGTAGCTTTATTTTCTGCTGGTGGAAGTACATCACTAGCCCTTGCACCAGCATTTGCGGCAGCTGGAATTACTGTAATTGACAATTCGTCTGCTTGGCGGATGGATCCTTCTAAAAAACTCATTGTTCCTGAAATTAATGCAACCACATTAACCGCAGCAGATAAAATTATTGCGAACCCCAATTGTTCCACTATCCAAATGGTTGTTGCATTGAATCCACTACATAAAAAATACCAGATAGCTAGAGTAGTGGTTTCAACCTACCAAAGTGTTACTGGAACCGGTAAAAAAGCAGTAGATCAATTGATGGGTGAACGCAACAAATCCATTACGGCTTCTACCGAAGAGTACCCAATGGCTTACAAATATCCCATCGATCTTAATGTTATTCCTCAAATTGATGTTTTTTTAGACAACGGTTACACCAAAGAAGAAATGAAAATGGTGCTTGAAACCAAAAAAATCATGGGTGATGAATCCATCCGCGTTACAGCAACAACCGTAAGAATTCCTGTAATGGGAGGCCACAGCGAAAGTGTTAACATCGAATTTGAACAAGAATTTGACCTAGAAGAAGTAAAATCTCTACTTTCCGCAGCACCAGGCGTTGTTTTGGTAGATGACCTAGCCAACCAATTGTATCCTATGCCAATGGATGCACACGAAAAAGATGATGTATTTGTAGGCAGATTGAGGAGAGATGAAACACAACCAAAAACATTAAATATGTGGATTGTATCAGATAACTTACGTAAAGGTGCAGCAACAAATGCCATTCAAATTGCAGAATATTTGTTGGAAAATGGTTTGTTGTAAAGAAATTTTGTACGCGATTTACAATCTCAATTGTGTACGTTTGCAAAAATCATTTTGATGTCTGACGCACTTTTTACAATTACAGATTTTTTAGACCCGATTAACCGTTTCGAATTGTCTATGGACAATGGCTACAAAAATGGACAAATCGGAACGGTTATTCATGTGTATGAGGAAGAGTTTCCTGATGTCACCCCTGCCCACATCGTATTTGTAGGATGTGGAGAAGAACGTGGCAGGGGCGGAAATCAATTTACCAATGCTAATCCTGATGCGATTAGAAATCAATTGTATAGCTTGTTTTTCTGGCATACAGATTTGGTACTTGCCGATATAGGCAATATTAAACCAGGTGCTACCATCAAAGATACCTACGCCGCTTTACGTGCCGTTGTCTCTGAACTTATAGCATTGGGGAAAACCGTTGTTATCCTCGGTGGCTCACACGACCTTACAATCGCTCAATATGAAGCCTACCGTCATGCACAAACGTTTATAGAACTCATTTGTATAGATGCTTTAATCGACCTTGGCTTGGATCGATCTACTGCAAATGAAAATTTCCTCATGCATATTCTTACGGATGAACCCAACTACATCCGACACTACAACCACATTGGCTTCCAAAGTTACCTCGTACACCCAGACATGTTGGAAACCATGGATAAATTGAGATTCGATTGCTTCCGCGTTGGTCATGTTAGAAAGTCTATTGAAGAAATGGAACCCGTTTTTAGAAATGCACAAATGCTTTCAATTGATATTTCTGCCATGCAACATGCTGCAGCTATCGCTAATTCAATTTCTCCAAACGGTTTTACTGGCGAAGAAATGTGTACGCTAACAAAATTTGCCGGTATGAACCCTCAACTCAACACCATTGGCATTTTTGGCTACCAAACTGATCAAGA
>Ga0164294_10003265_pt1 | contig 14470 bp, 16 predicted proteins | sample GEODES005metaG_FD_111479 | JGI IMG/M metagenome (GOLD analysis project Ga0164294, IMG submission 111479) | Oligotrophic lake water microbial communities from Sparkling Lake, Wisconsin, USA - GEODES005 metaG | ecosystem: Environmental > Aquatic > Freshwater > Lake | place: USA: Sparkling Lake...
CACCGCCACCTCGCGCGCGGCCATCGCCGGGATCAGCGCCAGCGCGATGTCGCGGTTAAAGCCGATGGGAGCTATCACCACCGCCAGCCCGTTGGCGATATGGCCCGCAATGCTGGCATCGACCTGATCCTGACCGGGTTCTGCGCGCGGAAAATTGAGCAGCAGCCACAGCACCACGGTGACGGTGAGGATCATTGTGCCCGCGCGGCGCAGAAACACCCACGCGCGCTGAAACAAGCCGAGCGCAAGATCGCGCACCGTGGGCAGCTGATACTTGGGCAATTCCATGATGAAGCCCGAGGCCGCGCCCTTGGTGACCGAGCGGCGCAAGACCAGCGCCACTGCCATCGCGCCGACGACGCCGACGACATAGAGCCCGAACAGCACCAGCCCCTGCAGGCCGATGCCGGGGAGGACCTGACGGGTGGGAATGAACGCGGCGATGATCACGGCATAGACGGGTAGCCGCGCCGAGCAGGTCATCAGCGGAGCGACGAGAATGGTGGTCAGCCGGTCCTTGGGATCGGTAATCGAGCGGGTCGACATGATCCCCGGCACGGCGCAGGCAAAGCTGGAGAGCAGCGGAATGAAGCTGCGGCCCGAAAGCCCGACCCCTGCCATCAGCCGGTCCATCAGGAAGGCCGCGCGGGCCATGTAGCCGGTCGCCTCCATCGACAGAATGAAGAAGAACAGGATCAGGATCTGCGGCAGGAACACCACCACCGCGCCGCCCCCCGCAATCACCCCGTCGGTCAGGAAATCGCGCGCCAGCGACGGCGGCAGCGCGGCGCGGACGAGACCGCCGATATCGGAAAACGCCGCATCGAGCCCATCCTGCAGCGGCTTCGCCCACGAAAACACCGCCTGAAACACCACGAACAGCAGCGCAAACAAAATGACCGGCCCCGCCCAAGGGTGAAGCAAAACGCGATCGATGCGCGAATGGATGCGGTGCTGCGAGCTCTCCGACAGCACCGCGCCTTGCGCCATTTCACGTGCGAGCATGCGGCGCTCGGGCAGAGTGAGATGGGGGCGCGGCGCGGGGGCGTGTGCGTTCACCCGGTCCCGTGCCTCGGCAATCGCTTCGGCCAGATCGGCCAGCCCGCGCTTGCGCACCGCCACGGTGGGGATTACCGGCACGCCCAGTGCGGATTGCAACGCAGCAGGATCGAGCACCAGCCCGTCGCGCTCGGCCAAATCGACCATGTTGAGCGCGACCACGACCGGGCGGCCCAGTTCGATCATTTCCTGCGCAAAGACGAGATGCTGCGCCAGATTGGCAGCATCGAGCACGATCACCAGAACATCTGGCCGCGCTTGCCCGGCCATTTCGCCCATCACGACCGCGCGGGTTACTTCCTCATCAGGGCTGGTGGCGTCAAGCCCATAGGCCCCGGGCAGATCGACCAGTTCGGCCGGTTCGCCGGCGGGCAGCACTATGCGCCCCGCCTTGCGCTCGACCGTGACGCCTGGATAGTTCGCGATCTTCTGGCGCGCGCCGGTCAAGGCATTGAACAGCGCGCTTTTGCCGGCATTGGGATTGCCAACAAGCGCGACCACGCAGGGGCCGCGGGTCATGCCGCCGCTTCGACGGGAACCGGCTCAACCTCCATCGCGCGGGCATGCACCCGGCGCAGCGCCAAGGTCATCCGTCCGATCTCCAGCGCGATCGGATCGCGGCCAAAAAAAACGCCGCGATACGATAGCCGGACCTCAGCCCCCACATCGACGCCCATGGCGCGCAAGCGCTGCGCTTCTTCGGGCACAAGCTGGGCCCAATCGATCCGCGTGATGCGGGCAGGAACGCCAATCGGAAGCTGGTCAAGGGTCACAGACAATGCGCTGGCACAGCCAAAGAGCGATTGCAAGTCATTCGCATTAGTTGCCCTGAATTGACGCAGTCAGCGCGCCGGATAGCGCAGGCGCCCCAGCACCCGAAGCGGGCTGAAGCTCTCGTCCTTCGGGCGCGTGATGCGCGCCTTGGCCTTTTCAAAGCGCATCACGCCCTCGATCCGGCGATCCAGAAACGCTTTGGTATCCGCGCTATCTTCGCTCGTATCGTCGGCATAGACCATCAAGGTAGCGGCGTAGATCGCGGCGAGAGTGCCGCGCTTGGTGTAGTGGTTGTAGTCGGTCGCGGTGTCGCCCGCGAGGTGCCACATGGCATCGGCGCTCGACCAGCCGAGCCGGGCAGCCGCCGCGACGTTCCAAGGCTTTGCCATTTCCGAACGGGCGCGGCGCAGGGCCTCTTTCTGCCAAGCCATGTGATCGAGCCGAAACTGGATGAGGGTGCGGATGCGCTCGCGGATGGGCAGCGCGGTAACGTCTTTGGCAGGCAGGGCGGCCTCCATCGCGCGGTCGATGCTGCCGATCCATGCCGTGATCATCGCCATCGCATCGGGCTTGTCGCCGCTGCCCTTGAACGCGAAGCGCGCGGCATCGGGATCGACGCCCGAGGCCTCGGCGGCCTGCACCAGCGCGGCTTCGCTCCAGCCTTCGAACACCGCCGCATCGGCAATTGCCGGGGCGAGATCGAGGCGCAGCTCGTCGAGGGTGCGCTCATCGGTTGTGGCATCAGTCATGCGCGAAGTATCTCTCAGAAGGAAGGGCCGTAAGTCTTCTTGCCACCGCCCGGCGCGGCTTTGGGCGCGTTGTCTAGCTCGTTCATCATCGCGCTGCCCTTGCCATCGAGCTGCGCATAGTCGCGCGCCGAGCGCCCCGAATTGTCGGGCCGGTCGGGGTTTCCGCCCGCCTTGAGCAGCGCACGCACCATGCCGATATCGCGGCGATGCACGGCGGTGATCAGCGGGGTTTCGCCGGTATTGTCGGGCTCATCCACGCGCGCGCCCTGCTCGAGCAGGAACTCGACGCCCTCCAGAAAATTGAGCCCAACTGCGAGCACCAACGGGGTCGTGCCGCGCGCATCGCGGATATTGACGTTGGCACCCTTGCCGACGAGGAACCGCATCCACAGCAGATCGCGCCGCGCGGTGACGATATGCAGCGCGCTTTCGCCCGAGGTCTTGTCGCGCGTATTGACGATCTGGGTGCCCGGCTCGTTCAACGTGTCGTTGACCTTGTCGCCTTCCTTCTTGCGCACCGCTTCAAGGAACCGGTAGCTTTCGGAAAACTGCGCCTGCGCGGGCACGGCCAGCGCAAAGGCGCATACCATGGAGATGGCAGCCAGCCCCATACGGGCAATGCTTAGCCACTTGGCGCTCAGCCACCTGGTCACGATCGGTTTTCCTCCTGTTTGGGCGATGATAACCCAGACTCATCCTTGCAACGCGGGGGTTAGCAGAGCATGAACTGTCGCGCCATGTCCCCTGTAGCCCAAGCTTCTTTCCGCCGCGCAATCCATTTGCGCCCGCTGCTCGCGGCGCTTTGCGCTTTTTCGCTCGCCTCGCTTGGAGGCTGCAGCGGCGCGCCTGCAGAGCCTCCGCCGCTGGCGGGCGCAGCCATCGGCGGCGATTTCACCCGGACCGACAAGCTTGGCAAGACGGTGCGCGCCGCCGATTTCGCCGGGCGCTATACAGCAGTCTATTTCGGCTATACCTTTTGCCCCGATGTGTGCCCGCTGGACGTACAGCATCTGATGCAAGGCGTTCACGCGTTCGCCAAGACCCAGCCCGCGCTTGGCGCAAAGCTGGCCCCCATGTTCATCACCATCGATCCAGCGCGCGATACCCCGGGGGCGGTCGGCGAATTCGCGGCAAACTTCGGCCCCGAGCTGATCGGGCTGACGGGTACACCGGCGCAAGTGGCGGCAGTCGCCAAATCCTACGCGGTATTCTACCAGAAGGGCAAGGAAACCGCCCCCGGCTCTTATCTGATGGAACACAGCCGCGCCGCCTTTCTGATGGGACCGGACGGCAAGCCGATCGCGGTCCTGCCGGTCGAGGAAGATGGCAAAGCCGTCGCGGCGGAGCTGGCAAAGTGGGTGCATTGAATATGCCTGGGAGTACGGCGGGCCGGTTCTGGGACAAGCCGCTCGACGCCTTGAACCGAGACGAGTGGGAAGCGCTTTGCGACGGCTGCGGCAAATGCTGCCTGCACAAGCTTGAAGACGAAGACACCGGCGCGGTGCTGCGCACCAATGTGGCCTGCCGCCTGCTCGATTTTTCAACCGGGCGCTGCGCGGATTACCGGCGCCGCAGGTCGATGGTGCCCGACTGCTTGCGGCTGACGTTGAAACTGGTGCTCGAAGTGCGATGGCTCCCCGCGACATGTGCCTATCGCCTGCGCGCTGATGGCAAACCTCTGCCCGAATGGCATTATCTCGAATGCGGCGACCGCACCGCGGTGCGCCGCGCCGGCCAATCGGTGGTCGGCAAAGCGATCAGCGAGGTGCTCGCCGGGCCATTGGAAGACCACATCGTACCGGAAGACACTACGCAGGACGACGCTACGCAGGACTACGGGGGGTGATCGGCTGGCTTGGCCGGATGAAGCGCGCGCCGGGGAACTCTGTGAGCCGCACGGTGCCCGAGCAGCCCAGCGTCATCGTCGATGGCCGCGCCTTGCCTCTGGTCGTGCGGCGGCTGCGCCATGCGCGCCGGATCACCTTGCGGCTTGCCCCCGATGGCTGCGAAGCGCGCGTTTCGCTGCCGACGTGGGGCCAGACGAGCGACGCGGTGGCCTTTGCCGCGCAGCGCAGCGATTGGCTGGCGGCGCAACTTGCGCGTATCCCGCCGCCGCAACCGATCGAACCCGGCGGCATGGTGCCCTATCGCGGCGAAACCTTGCACATCGCATGGCTCGCGTCCGCTCCGCGCCGCCCGGTCCTTGACGATGGCGAGGTCGTCATGGGCGGCCCGGCGGAGACCGTAGCGCGGCGGCTGCGCCGCTGGCTTGAGAGCGAAGCCATGCGGCTGGGCGCGCAGGACCTGGCGGAATATTGCGCGCAGGCCGCCGTGCCAGCACCCCGGCTTGCGCTCTCGTCGGCACAGCGCCGCTGGGGCAGTTGCTCGGCCGGCGGGATCATCCGGATCAACTGGCGGCTGATCATGGCGCCCGACCCCGTGCGCCGCTCGGTGATGGCACACGAAGTCGCGCACATGACCCATTTCGATCACAGCCCGGCGTTTCATGCGCATCTGGCCGCGATTTTCGAGGGCGACATTGCCGCCGCGAACCATTGGCTCAAGCGCGAAGGCCGCACGCTGTACCGCCCGTTCGGCTGAATGCGGCGGCGCACGGGTTGAATAAGGCTACGCACTGGCAGAATCGACGCGGGCGGCCTATCTCTCCTGCCGATGAGTGATTTTTGGCGCAACGTCTCCCCGGCCCGTGCGGCGCGGGATTTCCTTTCGGTGTTTGGCGCGCCGAGCGAATATCGCTGGCGCGCGCTGGGGCTGGCCGGTCTGGTTACCGGCGGCATTTTTTATGTGATGGTGCATCAGGAAGGGCGCGGACCGCCACGACCGCCCGAGATCATCTATTTCGAAAGCTGGCGCGACGATCGTAGCGACGTCGAGATCATCGCCGGGAATATCGCGGCGGCCAAGGCCGCCAAGCAGGAAGAGGCCGAGCAGGAAGCCCGCGACGAGCGGGCGCGGCAGGTCTATCGTGCGCTGGGTCGGGCAAGCGGGATCGATACGCAAAAGATGTACGACGACGGCAAGGCTGAGCGCGCCGCGCAGAAGCAGGCGGAAGAGCGCAAGAACCGCGCGCTGCTCGAGCAGCTCGTTGCCAAGCCCGCCGCGAAGTAGCGATCTCGCGTGGCTACCGATCATGATTGGCTGGATGCCGCCGCCGCGATCGCAGCGCGCGGCCGCCCGCTGAGCCACCCAAATCCCGCCGTGGGCGCGGTGATCGTGCGCGACGGCCGCGTGATCGGTCGCGGCTGGACCTGGCCGAGCGGCCGCCCACACGCTGAGGCCGGGGCGCTCGCGCAGGCAGGGGACGCCGCGAGAGGCGCGACCGCATATGTCACGCTGGAACCCTGCGCGCACGACAGCGCGCGCGGTCCCGCCTGCGCCGCATTGTTGCGCGATGCGGGAGTTGCACGCGTCGTGGCGGGCTGTGAAGACCCCGATCCGCGCACGGCTGGCGCGGGACTGGCGCTGCTGCGCGCTGCCGGGATCGCCGCCGAACTGCTGGCTTCGCCCGCCGCAACGCGCTCTCTCGAAGGCTATCTGATGCGCGCGCGAGGCTCCCGCCCGCATGTGACGCTGAAGCTTGGCACTTCGCTCGATGGCAAGATCGCGCTGGGCGATGGATCGAGCCAATGGATCACCGGCCCCGAGGCGCGCGCGCATGGCCATGCGATGCGCGCGCGCGCCGATGCCATTCTGGCGGGCGGCGGCACCTTGCGCGCCGATACGCCGCGCCTCAATGTGCGCCTGCCGGGACTGGAAGCGCGCAGCCCGGAGCGGTGGGTGCTGACGCGCGGGGCCGCGCCCGAGGGCTGGCGCGGTGTTAGTGACATCACCGCGCCCGACGCCTTCGGCGATGCGCAATATCTGTTTGTCGAGGGCGGCGCGGGCGCGGCGGCGACTTTTTTGGCCGCCGACATGGTGGACCGGCTGCTGCTCTATCGCGCGCCGATCCTGATCGGCACGGGGCTGGCGGCCATTGGCGATATCGGGCTGGGTTCGTTGGCGCAGGCGCATGGCCGCTGGCAGCGCACGGACCAACGGGTGCTTGGCAGCGACACGCTCGAAGTTTACGACCGCGTCCGCACATCGCTGCGCTGAGGGAGTTTAGGCATGTTTACAGGGATCGTCACTGAAGTGGGCCGGATCAGCGGCATCGCGCTGCAAGGCGATACGCGGGTGACCGTGGCATGCGCGATGGACCCGGCGAAGATCGCCATCGGGGCTTCGATCGCCTGCTCGGGCGTGTGCCTGACGGTCGTCGATCGCGGCGGCGAGCCGGGCAAGGCGTGGTTCGCGGTCGACGTTTCGGGCGAAACCCGCGCGCACACCGCGCCTGCGCTGTGGCAGGAGGGCGCGCCAGTGAACCTCGAGCCTGCGCTGCGACTGGGCGACGAACTGGGCGGGCATATCGTGACCGGCCATGTCGATGCGATGGGCGAAGTGGTTTCGATGGAGCGCGAGGGCGGATCGTGGCGGCTGGTGATCGCGGCGCCCCCCGCGCTCGCGCCGTTTATCGCGCCCAAAGGCTCAATCACGCTCGACGGCGTGTCGCTGACAGTGAACGCCGTGGACGATCAGGCGGACGGATCAGCGCATTTCGGGCTGAATATTATCCCGCATACCGCCGCCGTCACCACGTTGGGCACGCTGGCGGCGGGGATCAAGGTCAACCTCGAGATCGATGTGCTGGCGCGGTATCTGAAGCGGATGCAGGGGCTGGCGGCGCAGGGGTAGGCTAGAGCACCTTTCGACCGATCTGGATCATCGTGATTGCCCTTGGAAGCTCTTCGGCAAGGAGCGGAGTGCAGGGCGGGCTGGTAGCCCGTCCAAGCGACGCGACGCTGTCCGGAGGGCTTCCAAGGGCAACCCCTCCGGGGCGGGCCGCTTTTGGCCCGGCGCAGCGTTGCTCGTCAGTCACGATGCGCTGCATCGCTCCTATCCTCGCGCCTCGCGCCAGGCCAAAATCGGCTCCGTCACGGTGATCCAGATCGGTCGAAAGGTGCTCTAACGCTTCTTAGGCTCAAACTCGATGTGCAGCGCTTTCAGACTGCGCAGCAAGAAGTGCGGGTGGATGGCAAAGTCGTTCTTGCCCGGCGCAAAGTGCATGTCTTCGAACCGGTCGACCGCCGCCTGAAAACCCCAGGTCAGCTCGCGCCGGGCGAGCGGCGCGCCGAGGCAGTGGTGCGCGCCGGCGCCGAAGGCCAGATGCGCAGCAGCGCGCGGACGCTCAAGATCCAGCCGTTCGGGGTTTTCAATCGCGCGCTCGTCGCGGTTGGCGGCGGCGTAGCGAACGTTGATCAGCGCGCCTTTGGGGATGACCATGCCATCGAAGTCGGCGTCCTTGGCGCAAAAGCGCATCAGGCTCTGCACTGGGGATTCGAGCCGCAGTACTTCCTCGACAAAGGTCTTCATGTAGCGCTCGGGATCGGATTTGAGCTGCTGCCACACGTCCTTGTTTTCGATCAGCAGCTTCATGCCGGCGGCGAGCGCGTTGGTGGTGGTCTCGCTGCCACCGACGAAAGTATCGGCCATCATTTCGGCATGCAGCTCGTTGTCGTTGAGCGGGCGCCCCCAGCCTTCGATTACCGTATTCACCAGCACGCTGATCAGCGAATCATCAGGATTCTTGCGAAGTCGCTCGAAGATCGGCTGGAAATAGTGTTGCGCCTCGATCTCGCGGTCGACCATTTCCATTTCGCGCTCTTCGGGGAGCATCATCGAGATGCGCTGAAAGAAGGCATCGGTCCAGCCCTTGATCCGCCAGATGTCCTCGCGCTTCGCGCCCATCTGCTGGCCTATGATATAGAGCGGCAGCGGCACGCAGAACTGGCTGACCCAGTCGCAGTGGCCTTCATCCAGAAAGCCGTCGATGAGCTCATACGCCAGCGTTTCGACCAGCGGATCGATCTGCTTGATCCGGCTGGGCTTGAACGCCTCGTTGAACATCGCGCGCATCTGGCGGTGGTTCGGATCGTCGCGGCCGGCGAGCGTGGGCGCGGGGACCCAGCCCTTTGCGGCAAACCGTTCATGCACCTTGCGCTGACGTTCGATATTGTTGGTGGCGCGCTCATAACCGGTGCCTTCGGCGCTGCTGGGGAAGGTTTCGGCGTCGGTCAGCACGCGCCGGACATCGTCGTAGCGCGTGACGACATAGATGTTGGTGCCCGGCTGGCAATAGGCCGGGGCTTCATCACGCAGGCGCTGATAGGCGGGGTACGGGCATTGGTGCAGCTGCGCGTCGAACAGATTGATGCCCAGCTCCGCTGGGCAGGCAGCAGCTTCAGCGCTCATCGCACCACGATCCGCTCTTCGCCCCAGGGCGCGATCGTGCCTGCGCTCTTGAACGCCTCAGGCAGCTCGTCAACCATGTGCAAGGTGGCGGCGAGGCGGCCGAAGCCTACGAAGAAGGCGCAGGTCATGCCCAGCTCGACAATCTCCGCCTCGCTGAAATGGAGGCGCAGATCGGCAAACACCGCCTCGTTGATGGCCAAATGGTCCGTGGCCATGAGCTCACCATAGCGAATCGCGGACTTTTCGGCGGGGGTGAGGTTTTCGGCCTCTTGCGGGCGTTCGAGCGAGCAGACGAGGTCTTCGGTTACGCCATCAGCCAAGGCATCGGTGTAGCGGATCGCCATGCAGCTGCGGCACTGGTTGAAGAAGGCGACGCGCAGGCGCACCAACTCGACCAGCCGCTCGGGCAGCGATCGACCGACCTTCAGCGCGCGGCCGAACTGCATCAGGCCGAGCATCTGCTCGGGGCAATGTGCGAAATAGCGGGTGAGGCCCTGCTCGAGATCGGTCAGTTGATCGGGCTGGATCGCATCGCGCAGGCGCGGATCCCAATCCGAAGGGGCAAGTTTGGCAACCCGGCTCATCGCGGTGCTCCTAAAAATGAGCGTGGCAAGGACGCAGAGGCTCGGACAAACTGGCGAGCACAACAACTGGTCAATTCGATAAAGCCAGATGGTCCACAAGGCGGGCTGGAGAGAGCGATGCGGCAGGCGAACCATGAGCTAAGCGCGATGGCTTGCCCGCATGCGCTGGCCGACGTCGATTTGTTCGGCCCGGGCGCCGCCGAGCATTGGTACGAAGCCTATGCTATCCTGCATGCCGAGGCGCCGGTGCTGCACCTGCCGGGCGAAGGGCTGACCCCGGACCGCGACGCCTATGTCCTGACCAAATATGCCGATGTTGCCCGCGTGGTGCGCGACTGGGAGCGGTATCCGCCGCTGCTTTCCATGCTGATCGCGCAAATTGCCGCAACCGGCAAACTGGCACGCGAAATGCCGGACCTTGATGCCATGGTACAATCGATCGCCACCTTGCGCCCCACGCCCGATCTGTGGCGTGCGCATCGCCAGCAACTGACCGACCCATGGGTTGGCCCCGGCGCGAAGCGACACGAGGCGATGATCACCGGCCATGTCGATCGGCTGATCGACAGCTGGATCGCCGAGCCGACCATCGATTTTGTCAGCCAATTCGCCCGCGTGCTGCCGCAACTGACGATGGCCAGCGTGCTGGGCTTTCCACTGGAGGATATTGGCCAGCTCGAAGTGTGGGGCAATGCGCAAGTGATGTCGTATGTCCACGGCTGCGGGCACAACAATATCCTCACCCCCGAGCAGACCGCCGAGAAGTTTCGCCTGCTGGCGGGCCTTTCGGACTATGTGCGCGATCAGGTGCAGGCCAAGCGCGCGGCGCCGCAGGACGACATGATCAGCTTTTTGACGCAGGTCCATTACGAGGCGCTGGACCGCAAGCTGACCGACGCCGAGATCGACGGAATCGTCTATGCGATGATCATCGGCGGGCTGGAAACCACGCAATATGCGCTGGTCGAGCAGGCGCAGCTGATTTGCGAGCGGCCCGGCCTGTTCGGCACGCTGAAGGCCGACCGCGCGCTGATCCGCAGCTTTATCGAGGAAGCCATGCGGCTGCGCTCGCCCACCCAGGGGCTGTCGACGCGGATGACCGGGCAGGACGAGGTGTTTCAGGGGGTCACCGTGCCCGCTGGATCGACGCTCCATCTGCGTTGGGGCGCGGCGAACATCGACCCGGACGAATTCGACGATCCGCTCGAACTGAAGCTCGACCGGCAGGCGGTGACGCGGCACCTCGCGTTTTCTGCAGGACCGCGTATCTGCCCCGGCTCCGGGCTGTCGCGGCTGGAGCAGACCATCGCCTGGAACCGGCTGTTCGACCGATTGGACGCAATGGCCTATGCGCCGGGCAATACATTCCTGCACCAGCCGGGCATCATGCTCGGCACGCTTACGCTGAACCTCGCTATCACCCCCACGGAGAACCCTGCATGACCACCCTGCTCGCCCATCTGACGATCAAGCCCGGCAAAGAGGAAGAGTGGGAGGCGATCATGCATGACATGATCACGCAGACTTTCGCCACCGAAGAAGGTGTGCTGCGCTATGAATACTGGAAGGGGCAGCAGCCCAACTTCTATTACTGCCTGCTCTCGTTCACCGACAAATGGACGTTCTATGCGCACCAGATGTCCGACCATCACGAGACGCACGATTTTGCCGCTGTGCTTGATGGAATCCGGCTGGAATATATCGATCCGGTGGCAGGCGCTGGCGGCGGACTGCCGCAGACCGAGGATCCCGCCCTGCCCGATGATGCCAGCGAGGCGATGAAGACCGCGCAGGAGCGCTTTCCGCTCGAGATCGCAGCGTGGTGGGCGGGCCGCAAATGAGCCGCGACGAAGCGCTCCAAGCGCTGCTCGACAAGCAGGCCATCGGCGAAGTGATCGCGCGCTATTCGCGCACGCTCGACTGGCTCGACGAGGAAGGGCATGCCAGCTGCTACTGGCCCGATGCCGCGATCGATTACGGCTTTTTCAAAGGCAGCGCGGCGGAGTTCGTGCCGGTGGTGATGCAAGTCGAGCGGGCGAGCGCGCGGCGCTGGCACATGATCAGCGGCTTGCAGATCAAATTGCACGATGGCGCCCATGCCAGCGCGGAATGTTATGGCATCGCCACGGGCGCGCGGGTTGGCGAGGACGGCACTTATGCCGGCACCATGTATGGCGGGCGGTACCTCGACGAGTTCGAGGCACGCGGCGGAGAATGGCGGATTGCCAAGCGCGATTATGCGCTGGACTGGTCATTGCCGCTGCCGGATCAACCGGTGCCGACGCCGGGGGCCGCATTTCCGCTGCCGATGCTGGAGATATTGGCCAGCGGGCATCCGCAATACCGGGTGATGTAATTACTCCGCTGCTTCGTCGACCTTTTCCGCAGCGAAGATATCGAGCAGTTCTTCGTCGTTGGCGGCCATCAATTTGGCAACCCATTGGTGGAACACTTGCCCGCCGCGCTCGTTGCGGCCGAACAGCACACTGTCCATCAGGCCCGATTGCAGCGCCTGCTGCTGGCGCTTGCCGGTGGCGTAATCTTCTTCACCGACCACGATCTTGAGGAAATCGAACTGATCGCGCGCGCCTTGGCGCACCGCCTCGTCGGTCGGTTCGTGCTCCATCACATAGAACTGCGTGGTGACGCTCTCGCCGACCGTGGCGCCGGGCAATAACTGCGAGATCAGCGCCCCGCGCCCGCCCCCGCCATAGAAGCTGGCAATCGAGATATGCGGGAAAATGGTCCAAACGCCCTGAAGCAGCGCGTCGATCGGCCAATCCGCCTCGGCCATCGCGGAAAGATCGACTGTTTCGGTGCTGCCGGTCTTTTGCGCCTTGATCGAGGGCGAGGAGAGCCGCTGGTGCGGCCCCCAGCCGAAGAAATTGGCGCGGTTGAAGAAGTCGGAGCCGAAGGTGTTCGCGTGGAGCACGGGCAGATGATAAAAATCGAGATAGCCGTCGTAAGCGGTTTTCCAGTTCGGCCCATCCAGCTGGCGGCTGTCGAAAAGATGCCAATCGGCAAAGCCGAAATGTTCGAGCAGGGCATCATAGCCGCAGAGGAAATCGGCGATCGGCAGTTTCGAGCCGGGATCGAGCGTCACCCAAATCAGCCCGGCGCGCTCGAGCACCGGAAATTGCTTGAGGCAGTGCGCGGCTTTGTCGATTGCGCCGAAATCGCCTGGCGATGCTACGCCGAGAAGTTCGCCATCGTTGCGGAAAGTCCAGCCGTGATAGCCGCACATGAACCTGCTGGCGCTCCCTGACCCTTGAGCCAGCGGATTGCCGCGGTGCGTGCACATGTTGAGGAACGCGCCTACGCTGCCATCGGCCTTGCGCGTGAGCAACACCGGTACGCCTGCCACCTCCATCGCCTTGAACGCTCCCGGCTCGCGCAGCTCGCACGAAAGCGCGAGCATCAGCGGTAAGCGCTTGAAAATACGCTCCTTTTCCTGCGCATAAAGCTCGGGATCGGTATAGGCCGATGCTGGAACCTTCACGACCGCGTCGGCCAGTTCCATAGTCTTGGCCTGACCATGGGCAATCAGAGAACGGGTCATCGCATAAAGCTGGTCGCGCGACATGGGCACCCTCATGAATTCAGGCGAGAATCAAGACGCCGACTGATTGCCTGCTTGCCGGACGTGGGCAATTGTCACTTTTGCTTGGGGGCCGCAGCCCGCGAGAATTCAGCCCGCGACCTCGCGCAGCGCGGCAATGAAGGCCTCGATATTGCCGTCGGTCAGCCCGGCGATGTTGATCCGGCCCGACCCCGCCATGTAGATGCCGTGGCTTTCGCGCAGCGTCAGGATCATCTCGGACGAAAGCGGCAGCATCGAAAACAGCCCCTTCTGCTTGCCAAGCGGCGCCATTGAGATCGCGCCGATCGTCTGCGCCGCAGCCAGCCGCGCGCGCACCCCAGCCATCCGCGCCCGCATCTCGTCAAGCTCACCCAGCCACAGCGCGGTGAGAGCCGGATCGGCAAGCACCAGTCGCACCGCCGCCGCGCCATGATCGGGCGGCATCGACCACGACGCACGCGCGATGGCCGCGCCATTGCCCATTGCGTTGGCCAGCGCCGCACGGTCGTCACTCACCGTATAGAAAGCGCCAACCCGGTCGCGGTAAAGCCCGAAATTCTTGTCGCAGGAATAAGCCACCAGCGCCTCGGGCACATGCGCCAGCACCGTGCGCAGCCCATAGGCATCGGCTTCCATGCCTTCGCCCAGCCCCTGATAGGCCAGATCGATGATCGGAAACACGCCGGTTTCGGCCAGCAGCGCCGCGATCTGATCCCACTGGGCAGGCGTGTAGTCCACCCCTGTGGGATTGTGGCAGCAGCCATGGAGCAGCACCGCATCGCCGGGCTGCGCCGCTTTCAGAACCGCGCTCAGCGCTTCGAAATCAGCCGTACCCTGCGCCGTCGCATGGTCAAAGGTTTTCAGCTCAAGCCCTGCGGCGGTATCAATTTGCGCGTGGTTCGGCCATGATGGCGTGCCCATCCAGACGCGGGTGACGCCCGCGCGCTTGGCCACTTCGATTGCCAACCGCACCGCACCGGTGCCGCCGGGAGTCTGCATCCCCGCCACCCGCGCCGCATTGAAATCGGTGCCGAATACATAAGGGATGAGCGCGTTCACAAATCCCATGTCGCCATCGGGGCCAAGATAGGACTTGGTATCCTGATCGGCGAGCAGCCGCGCCTCGGCCGCCTTGATCGCCTTGAACACAGGAGTTGCGCCGCCCGCGGTGCGATAGACGCCGACGCCCAAATCGATCTTGGTCGGGCGGGGATCGGCATTGTGCAGCGTGATCAGCGAAAGCAAAGCATCAGCGGGCTGGGCGGCAAGAGCTTCGAGCATAAGGGGCCTCCTTCGGTGCATCCGCTCTTGCAGGCGGCCACCACCCGGAGCAAGCGTTTTTGCTTCGGCGGCCGAGAGGCGACGCGCCCGGAATGATGGCCGGCATCGAAGATTGCTATCGGCAGACCATGGCA
>Ga0164294_10003267_pt1 | contig 14468 bp, 12 predicted proteins | sample GEODES005metaG_FD_111479 | JGI IMG/M metagenome (GOLD analysis project Ga0164294, IMG submission 111479) | Oligotrophic lake water microbial communities from Sparkling Lake, Wisconsin, USA - GEODES005 metaG | ecosystem: Environmental > Aquatic > Freshwater > Lake | place: USA: Sparkling Lake...
CGGGTTTCGGCCGCCATTCGATTGCGTCAGGAAATCACCGCGGCACGGCTGGACCGCCGTGAGGTGTTGAAGCTGGCATCAGCGGCCGCAGGGTCGCTGATGTTGGGCGGCGCATCGCGAAGTGCTCTGGCCAAGGACCTTGATCTCATCAGCCCGCCATCGGCTCCGTTCGTCCAGCCGTTTACGCGGAACTGTGATGCGTCTGCAGAGGGCTGCGAGGTGACTGCGGAGCAGTTTGCCGCGCATGGCGGGGGGCGACCCGAGCACGATACCCGTCGCCCCGAATGGCGCCGCAAACACCAATACTCCAACGCCTTTGCTCCGCGCCGGCATTTCATCATTCCGTTGCAGGAGAGGAACGACCATGTTTGGCATCCGACCTATGGACCGGACGTGGTCTGGGCTTTCCTCGGTGAGTTGCCTGGGCCCTGCATTCGTGCGCGCTACGGCGAGCCTATCGCAGTGCGCTTTACCAACGAACTGCCGCTGCATGCAGACCGGGCTTTCGGTGTTCCGCAGCTGATTACCCATCTTCACAATTTCCATAGCGCTTCCGAAAGCGACGGTGGCCCGTGGGGTTACTACGACCAGCGCGCACTCGCTGAGCCGCTCGGGCAACCATGGTTTCGCGATCATCACTACACTATGGCGCGTGCCGGGTTCACCGATCCTCGCTACAGCCGGTACTACGAAGGCCGTAGCGACTATTCGGGTGGTCTCGATGGCAATTGGGGAGACCCGGCGGAAACGTTGGGGACGCTCTGGTACCATTCGCATCGGCCGGACTTCACGACGGCCAACGTCTATCGGGGCCAGGTCGGGTTCTTCACGGCTTATGATGAACTGGATACCGGTGAGGAAACGACCGGTTTGTGCCTGCCATCGGGTGTTTACGACCAAACCATGTCGATTAGCGACCGGGTGTTCGACGGTGACGGCAAGTCGTTTTTCGACGTGTTCGAACTCGACGGTATTCTGGGCGACAAGCCGGTAGTGAACGGCAAGGTTCAGCCGTACATGGACGTAGACCGTCGCCGCTATCGCTTCCGGCTACTTTGCCTCGGGCCATCGCGAATACTGCAGTTGCACCTGTACAACGCCACGCAGCGGCGGTGGGTGGATAACGCGTTCCTGCAAATCAGCAACGACGGCAACCTGCTTCCCCACGGAGTGCCACGCTCCGCATTGTTTATGGCTGTTGCCGAGCGCTTCGATGTTCTGGTGGATTTCGCGCGTATCGGCAAGACTGGCGATCACATCGTCATGTACAACCGGTTGGAGCAGGTGAACGGCAATAAGCCTTCCGGGAAATTGCTCGCTCCCGGCATCCCGGTGTTGCAGTTCCGCGTTGGCCAAACCGTGCCCGATGCCAGCTTCGATTACTTCGCCAACCCCGGCAGGATGCTGCGACCGCCAGCGGTGTTTTCTCCGGCAGAGGCCGTCCGCCGCCGCCATTTCCGGTTCGGGCGTTCCGGTGGCCAGTGGGCAGTCAATGGCGAAGTCTGGGATCCCAGTATCCGCGCTTCGCAGGCGATGCCTAAGCGAAACACCGCCGAGATATGGACGCTCGAAAACGGCTCCGGCGGCTGGGTGCACCCGGCGCATATTCACTACGAGGAGGGGCGGATTCTTTCGCGGAACGGCGTCGCCCCGCCAGTACACGAGCGTGGTCGTAAAGACGTGGTGTATCTAGGCGAGAATCAATCGGCGGACGTGTTTCTGCGCTTCCGCGATTTCCCGCAACCGGATTTCGACCCGCCCAATCCGGCTTACAAGGCTGAGGCCGGGCGTTACGTGATGCACTGCCATAACACGATACATGAGGACCACGCCATGATGACGCGGTTCGACGTGGTGCCCTGATCGCTTCGGGATGGCGCAGACGACTGCGCTATGAATACTATTCGGTTGTCGTTCCGTCTGAACATCTACGCGTACGACGCTTATGTTCTAGGGTGTGCGCTTGTCATGCGTTCACCTATTCTCACTCTAGATCGCGGTCTGGCTGCGCACGCGAAAACACTGGGCATCGAGACACCGGGGATTGTGGTATGAAGGCCTATACCTATTCCGAGGCTCGTGAAAAGTTCGCCGCAGTCCTTGAGGAAGCAGAACGGTATGGCGCGGTAGAAATCCGTCGCCGCGATGGCGCTGTATTCCGTATTCAGCCCGCACCCAATCCCGAGGCATCGCCCTTGGATGTCAAAGGCGTCGAGGTAGCGGTGCGCTCTCCCGAATGGGTCGATGTGGTGCGCGCGGGGCGGGTACGTTCAACCTGACCGTGCGGGGCCAGGGGGAGCCCATTTCGCTTCCTTCGCCTTGGAAACTCCTAGCAGGTTGGAGATTGCTGTGGCGGTCGCAGTAGAAGCGCCTGGCCCGGGCGGAGACACCGAAGCGGATGCGCTGGCGGTAGAGAGGATTCTCGCCGGCGGGTGAGGGGCGCTACTTTGGCGCCAACAGACCGACCTTACCGTTGAACTTTGAAGATTCCGACGACAACTTCGCTGTTGTCCAGTGCGGTTTGTTCACGCCCTGAAACCTTTTTTTGTTATGTAAAACCTCGTGTAAGGTTCTGCAAGTATTCTCTGTGTGCGGTCTGCCATGCTTCCGCCGGCCGCTTCGTGATGCTTACGAGTCGCAAGAAAAAACAACGATTTGGGCGTTTATTGCCATGCAAGCGCCAGACGGGTGCTTCACGACCTATGGAAGGAACACGGGTAAGAATCTATCATTTGGCTGGACAGGACGTTGTGTTAACTGGAAAGTATTTTTCACCAGTTATTGAAGATTGCGGGACATAGCTTAATCAACACTAGGTGTCACGATGAGATTAATAGGGCTGCACATAACAAAATGCGCTGGAACGTCTTTGGTATCGACGATTAAGCAAGGGTTAACATTGGATGAGTACTATCTTTGCTCCTCAATCAAAGAAAATATAAAACAAAATCACCCCGAAATTTTCGAACGCGAATCTCTAGAAAAAATAAAATTCGTCTATGGTCATTATGTTCACGAAACTATGCGGGAAATTTTCGACAACGAGAAAGATGTTTGGTTCACGGTATTGCGGGATCCCTTGAGCCGTTTAAGGAGTGAGTGGTTCCAATTATACAAAATGCGAAGGCTACATGGATTGGACCCGATGCCTATCGAGCAATACTTGGAAATATATAGCAACTCGATTTGTCAGGAGCTAGTGAGAGCATTCCCTTCTGCCAGTCAGTCAGCCTCATCCATGCTAGAAGCCGCAACGGTAGCGTTGCAAAATTTTGATTACGTGTTTGATTCGGCTGATTTTTATAAGTTTCTACCATCCCTGCAGGATTTCCTTGAAATTGACTGTTCTCGCAGAGGCTTTGCTCTAGAGAATGTTTCGTCGAGCAGTGAGTTTTTTGAGGACGAGTTTTTTCTCCGATCAGTCGAAGACTTGGAAAGGTCCTTTGATTCAAATATGTCTGCTGACGCTGTGCTGTACCGCAGTGCAAATATTATTCGTAACCCGACTATGCAGATAAATGAATCTTTGAGAAATCTTGATAGGCCGGGGGCTATTGGATTAGTGGGCCGCGACTCTGCTATGGAGATATTTATGAAACATCTCGCAAAATATTACCGTGCCGAACTTGAGGTTTCCGGCGATCTGCGTAGCGTCTCTCAACAAATTGATTCTCGAGTTCACTGGCTCAGTTACTTAAGAAAAAATATAAACATGTAAACTGGTTACGCAACGGACGGGGCGGGTTGGAATTATGCATTCTTGGTAAAATACCAGAGGCATTAATCTGAGGGTAAGGAGGCTGCCACTATATGCCAATTGTAAAATGGGAATGCCACGTAGGCAGCAGTGATAAAAGTTTTTTCTTCTAACTTGGCCATTTAATTCTATGAACCCGGTAAGTTTTTTTCGAAAGGAGGCACGATCTTGAAAAGCCGCAACGAGAAAATTGTTAAACGTACTCGGCAGAAAGGTTCTGACGACTCCTCCGGTTCGCACGCGCAAGCAACACCCGAGACGGTTGTCGAACAAAATAGGGAACAAGGAACTAACCTGCCAAGCGCTAGAGGTAATGGCATCGGTAAGGCGAGTCGAACGACGAGTATAAAGGATCGCGTACCTGTCGCTGATGTGAATCTACAAGTCGGTTTAAGTGCGCTAAATGAGAGGATGAAAAAAACTGAAGAAAAACTGGCACTACTTCACGAGAATATAATAGAGCTACTGGCTGGTAGGTCCGCAGTAAAGGCGACCCAAGGCTGGTATTATGACGCGCGTTACTCTGCAGACATTGCGAATCTTTATCATCCAGAGTTTTGGGATGAATTTGTGAAACGGTGGGTAGGGCCGAATCCCGCATTGGAGATTAGTTACGTTTTTGAGCAATCGAAAAAGTATCGTATTGAAATCAAGATATATGATTTCATAACAGACGAGGCTAAGAATTCATTTCGAGTAGAAGTCTCAGGCAATCATGTGCCTTGGGAATCGTCTGCAGATTTAGTCTACGTTACTACCTTTACTTCTAAAAATACCGAGTCATTAAAGGTAAGGTTTTCCGTAACAGAATCGAAAATGCCTAGCGAGCTAGTCGTTGGTGCAAATGATAGTCGTATGATTGCATTTTCTTTTGGGTATATCAGCATCAAGCGAGTGGATGAATGACTTCCAAGAAGAAAGTTCCTCATAAATCTCCGGATAACCGTTTATCGGTTATTGTCTGCACACTTGGGCGTTATGAAGAACTTCAGCATTGCCTTAGAGCCCTGGATCCTTCAGTTCAGTCTACCGAGGTAGCTTTCGAGGTTTTGGTCATTGACCAGAATCCGTTAGGCCGACGAGAGCTACTCAAAATTCCCTATGTGAAGCAGATTTTTCAGGATGAGCTCGGTCTTTCTGTGGGGAGGAATCTTGGCATTGCTGAAGCCGCTTACGATCTTATCGCTTTTCTTGATGATGATGCAGTTCCCTGCGTTGAGTGGGTTCACCAAGTCACCTCGACGTTCGCACTGGATACTCGACAACAGTACCTAGCACTTGGCGGACGGGTGGACCCCGACTGGAGGCATGGTAAAAGACCGTCTTGGATGAATTTAGATCTCGAAAAATACCTTTCATGCATTAATTGGAGCGAGTCGACCCGGGTTATTACTGCTGCAGAGTACATTGTTGGTGCGAATATGACCTTTCGCCGGCAAGTATTCGATGAATTTGGCTTTTTTGATCCATCGCTTGGTCGTAAGGGGGACGCAGGACTGTTGAGCAACGAGGAGATTTCGCTGATCTCAAAAATTGGGCACGAACGTATTATATATAATCCACATGCACAGGCCTATCATATTATTCAGCCCCCGAGATTCCATCAGCAGTGGTTTAGAAAAAGAGTTTATTGGCAAGCAATCTCCGATTTAATTGGAAATTCGGTTTGGATGTCCACAAAAAATGCGGCAGATGTTATAGCGGAGTTTGTATTAAGTTGCCCTGCTGAGCTTAGAAATTTAAGGGCATTCTATACGGATTTCCATGATGAGGTAATGATGGGTAGGCAGATGAAAGCGATATATGCTTACACCGTGCTGGGAGCCCAGGGGTTCCCGAGCAGTCTTGAGTGAATAGTAATATTACTCCGCCGTGCAACCTGGCGCCGAGGCGGGCTTTTATACTGTCGCCGTTTGCGACCGCTCCATTAGACGCGGGTCAACGTCTGCGCACCTTTCAGTCGACCAAATTTTTTCAATCGCTTGGCTATGAAATAACCTTTCTGCTCTACGCGTTTGAAGGTGATTGGTACTGGCGAAGCCAAAGTGCTCTCATCTCGGAGATGCGTGCACAGTGGGATGACGTTAGGGTTATCTATTCCGCCCGTCAAGTTGGCCGAGCACCAAAAATTGGCGACAGACACCAACTTGATGAATGGTGGGATCCAATCATTGGCGAAACTTTGACGCGAACTTTTGAATTTGAAAGATTTGATGTTTTCGTCGTACATAATGTTTGGCTGTCCAAGTCATTTGACTATGTACCCAGTAGAGTAGTCAAAGTTCTGGAGACGCACGACGTTTTTTTTCAGCGAAACAAAATATTTGAAGAATATGGAGTATTGGATCGTTTTTTTCTCATCGATCAAGAGAACGAATTGGATGGCCTTCGTAGAGCAGATATTTCAATCACGATTAAGAGCGAAGAAGAGGATTTACTTAAGCGCATCGATAAAAATTTGAATGTAGTTACTGTTCCGTATGGTAACACGGAGCCGAATCGAGATATTCCCGACAGTCGACACCTGTCCTATGTTCATCCGGATAAAGTTGTTTTTGGGTTTCTTGGAGGGCCTCATGCCTATAATCTAGCAGGGCTGTTATCCTTGATTGCCGCGCTGAATTCGGTGCTCGCAAGAACTTTCTCCCCGGTGGAGCTGCTAGTTGCCGGTGGGGTGTGTGCAGAATTAGCGCCAAAAATAAAGAATTTTTCTTTTCAACCAAAGTTATTGGGCTACGTCGAAAACGAGTTGGAATTTTATAACTCCGTTGATATTGCGATTGTTCCGGTTTTCTTTGGCACTGGCTTTAAAGTTAAAGTGTCTGAGATTCTGAGCATAAACAAGCCGATACTTTGTGCTAGACATGCCAGCGAAGGCGCGATGCTACCTAATTCCGTGATTAGCGAGTCGCCCGAGGACTTGGCAACGCGGATGTCCGGAGTCGCCTTTGAGCGTACTGATTTAAATGTTTTTTCGGGAGTATCAGCGGCATCTGCGCAGCGGGTTTCTGAGAAAATCATCGAAGCTCAAGGCGAACTCGGCGAGAGAATTCTGAACGTTCGACGTTCTATCAGGGCGATCCTCCCAGTGGATGAGTGGCGGGTTCGTAACACGGTTAGGTTGGTATCACACATTTTACATGCGCGGGTGGTGAACTCTCACTGGAATTACGTCGTTGAACTTGGCGAGGGTTCTGGCTTTCACTCCGAACAGCTGAATTTATTGGCCCAACCGGGTTTGGGTTTTTGTGAATGCGGTGGAGATTTACGAAGTTCCGTGACTATTTCCGATGAAGTTGAGTCAAATAATTCTAGTTTCCGTATTTTTAGTTACGACACGAAAGCGATTGTTGATTTGCGTTATAGAAGTATCGCAAAAAATGAAGTTGCCAATATTGGTTTAATTAACTATTTTACAAATCATCTGCAATCGAGTTTATTGTTGGCAAGCGGTCCTGGTATCGAGGTTTTTCCGGCTCCATTATTAAATGACGCTGTGCGCTGGGATCCTTGCGTTCGTTTCGTGATTTCATCTATGGCTGCAGAGCACGAATTCGTGAATGCGGGATGTTCCAAGATAATCTTATGCGCTGATGAAAGAATGGCGCGTTTGGCTCACTTTATCAGGGGCTCAATTGCTGCGGACGACGCGCGAGTCCTTGTTGCTGATGATAATGATTTGTTCAATGGATTTATTTCCTACCTATTGAATTGTGTTTGCGGACAGCAAAATTGGTATCCTAATCTAGAAATTATTTTAACCGATCAGATCGACACTTGGGTCGTTGCTATCATCGAAGAAATACGTCCGTACTCTTTTGGAAATTTGAAGGTGCGGCACATTAAGGAATTTTGCGAATCAGGCGCTGAGAAATTGATTATTCCAGACGGCCCCACCATGACTCCTTCTGCGCCTGGTGTCTTCTGGAACATGTTTGATCGGATTTTTTCTAGCTGATTCAGGCCCGGGGGCGGGACGCTCTTTTGTAAACATCAGTTAAGTCATTGCTCGCAAGTAAAACTGCCATAGCCAACTGTACTAGACGTGAAATTGAGTTGAACTTTACTCCCGAGATGCTTTTCAAGGTAAGCCGGTATGAATGCGTTCATTCTATGCGCTACAGATAAAGGACTGGAAACCCCACTGGCGGGGTACTTAGAGTCCCATGGCCTACGGTTTGTCGGTAACGGCGACGGAAGCAGTTTCAATTTAGCTGAGTTGAACGCAGAGATACTCGCCAATCTGGGTGTCGGCGAGTGGTATCGCGAGCATGTCGACGTGAAAAAACTGGATGCCAGTTGGGAAAGGCGCGCGCAAAGTTTTTTGGGTTGCCTCCATGAAAGCAAACCCGTGGCGTGGATTGATTCGACTGCTTTGGCGACGGCGGATTTTTGGCTGGAGTTAGAGTGCGGAGTTTCGCTTGTTTTTGTCTACGACGATGCCGCTGCGTTTTTGACGCGAGTCGTCACGGCTGGTGATCATCTCGTTCCTGGCGTTCTTCGCGACTATCTAAAGCGAAGGGTAGCGATTTTAGACATAGCCGATTTGGCGAAGGATAGATACCCAGAGAGGGTTCACTTGATCGACGTGCGAGAGCCGGGGTCGTCGCTGGCATTCATTAGGAGACACTTAGAGCAAGGCGGTGCTAGCCAAGTCAACCCTCTCACGGTGCCCACCGTAGACTCCGTTAAGCAGGGCCTCTTTGACTCCCTACTGCGTTCGTCAATGATGAGGGTGCCCAGAGGCAGCAGTCGGCGTTGGATCAACGATAAAAGGCCGCATGTCCGCCCCCCTGATGTTTTGATGCACGGGCTTCGTGAATGCTTCGTTAGCCAAGGCGTTCATTCGAGTCGGTTGCATCCTCCGCAAGTGGCAAAGTCAGTGAAGACTGAGCCCATCACCAACGACCAGAACACCACGGTTGGCAATGAACTCCGGGAGCAGTTGACTCGGCTTGCGATGGAAATGCGGTCCATGCGCCAAGAGTTACATTCCGGTGCGCTGACTACCGGGCAGTCGCTTGCGGAACTACGGATGATTGTAACGGACGTCGCTACGGCCTCCGCAAACGTCTTGTCGGAGCCTAGTGTTGATGGACTAAGTCGAGCACGAGAGACTGAATTGTCCGAAAGCTACGCACGCGCCCGGGAATTGATTGATAGGCTCAACGGACTTGGGCAGCGTGTCTTCTTGTCATTGAGTGAAAGTGAATCGTTATTGAATTCAGAGTACGAGAGGGGAGTCATGTCGCGCCAATTGGCGTCGCTCGAGCGTGAGTTATTAGGGACACGTCAAAGCCTCGACCAAGCTGTGCGCCGACCAAAGACGGAAGCATCGGACTTATTGCAGGAATTCTGGAAGCACCACCAGCCAGAAGATCTCTCGGTTGATCTCCGCCGGAATTTTCACGGACGCAATTGGCACTCATCGGAACCCGACGGAGTTTGGATGGGGCCGGGACTGGTCGGTGAGATTGTTCTGCCGTTGGTTCGTTCAGGTAGATATCGCTTCGAACTTGAAGTTGTCGGTGCTATGGCGGACTCCTGTACTGAAACGATCAGGATGGGTATCGGACGTGAGTTCGCGATACCGGAGTTTAAAAAGATTCTTCCTGATGACAGATTCCCGTTAGTGGCAGTTTTTACCGCAGAAGTCTTCAGCGATGATTGTTCTGGCCAGATCGTGCTTCGGGTGGCCACGTCTGATGCTTTCCGGCCAAGCGACAGTGGCCTCGGGGACTCGAGACTACTTTCCATCAAATGCAGAACGTTACGTGTTCAGTTTATCGGCGGATGATGACCGGTGGTTTCCAAATGATTTTCTATGATGCAGATGAGTACTGGCATTGCGAGCACGGATTCGGTCCACTGGATTTCGATTCCAAAGGGTTATATTTTCGTGCGATTCGTGATGTTGCCTTCGTTCATGTTATCTCCTCCGGGATGACGGATTCCCGTCTCTTGCTCTATTTCCTTGCGGAGGAGGGTGAAGAGAAGACTTTCCCGGTCGACTTCATGGTCGATAGTTTTCCAGCGGCCTTCAGTATTCGCAATGGCGAATCTATGATCGAAGTTTCAATCGAAGTTGGAAATGTCCAAAAAGACACGGAAGGCGGCTTCGTGCTGGAGATTCGCAACCGTCATCCGCATGCCGAGGAATTCATTTTCCCAGGGGCTGATTTTCCATCCGTGAGACTTCACCGGATTGGGTATTGAAATGGTTCGTGCTAGTACTGTTTGTGCGGTCATCTGTACCTACAACCGATACGATCTTCTTGAGAAGGCCATCGAGAGTTTGGCGGCACAGCAAATTAGCCGCGACCGGTTTTCAATCATGGTCGTGGACAACTCCCCCGATCCACTCCGCGCGGAGAATGAGTCGACGAAGTACCGTGATGTTCCCGACCTGGTTTATCGGTACGAGAGTACGGCCGGTTTATCCAACGCACGGAATGTCGCAGCGCGAGAATCTTCTGCCGACGTCTTAGCCTATCTTGACGACGATGCCATTGCCTCGCCTTCTTGGGCTGCAAGCTTGATTGATGCGTTCAATTTCGGAGAGGCAATCGGTATCGTCGGTGGGCAGATTATGCCTTTGTGGGAGTCCGATCGTCCCTCTTGGCTGGCGGATAGTCTTTTGGGCTATGTTTCTGTCGTGGACTGGGGTGGGGAAACCCGTGTCGCGGGTGAATCTGAATGGTTTGCTGGCGCCAATATCTCATTTCGGCGGACGTGTATCATCGAAGCGGGATTTTTTGACACAAACCTTGGGAGAACCGGCGCTGGTGCATCGCTCCTAAGTAACGAGGAAGTCGCGTTGGTGAGGAGAATACACGCGCTCGGGTATCGGTCTGTTTATTGCCCCAAGGCGAGCGTCGATCACTTGGTAGAGCACAAAAGACTTACGCAGCACTGGTTTCGAAGTCGGGTGGTCTGGCAGGCAATCTCGGATTTTTTGGCGTCGGACAAAGGGGCTATGGCAGCAGCCACGCCGGACTGGGCTTGGGTGCTGGAATACCTTAGTATTCAGCGTCCCGAGAATCGGTCGATTCGGGGTCTTTATGTAGACCAAGCATCGCCTCGGGATTTTACACAGCAGCTTTCTGCACTCTACAACTTCACACTATCGCTTCTGGCAGGCTTCCGGGGTGTGCGATGACTTCTCGCATTGGCGGTATCGCGAAACTCAAGTTGCTGTGTCTCTCGCCGACACCAACGGCTCCGGCAAATTTTGGAAATAGAATCAGAATCCTAACCGTCCTTGAGCATTTCGAGGAGCGTGGATTCGATATCGATTTCATGTATTACCCGTCCGAAGGCGATTGGCGTTATTCTATTCCGGCTGAAGCGCAGCATCAGATGCAGAAGCGCTGGAAGCGGTTTTTCGTAGTCCCGCCCTTGCGTGAATTGCACACCCCGGCCTTGGCGGATGATCACACCATTGACGAATGGTGGGACGAGTCTATCGGTAGATATCTCGAATGGGTATTTTCCAAAGTTCGTTACGATATCTTTATCGTCAATTATACATGGCTCAGCAAGGCTTTGGAGTATGCCCCCCCGGGTACTTTGAAGGTACTCGATACTCATGACAGGTTTTCTGAGCGCCGGCATCTGTTGGCGAGTGCTGGAATCTCGGCCGAATTTTTTCACACAACTACGGCGGAGGAATTAAAAGGACTTCGCCGGGCAGATTTGGTTCTTTCTATTAAGGAGCAGGAGGAAAAATACTTTCGAAGTCATGGAATTGAAAATGTCGTTACATTGATTCACGCCGATCACGAACGGAAGGTGACCTCGTCAGTTAGTTCCAAGTTGATGGTTTTTGGTGTATTTGCTGCTCGCAACAACCTCAATGTAGTAAACCTTCGAAAGTTTATCGGAATTGCCGCCCCGATTTTCAAGTCGTACCTGTGTCCCCTTGAGCTCCGTATCTATGGCAGTGTATGTGTTGAGTTGGCTGACTTGGAGGCAAGTTATCCCTTCGTAAAAGTCATGGGGTACGTTGATAAACAGGAAGATTTCTACTCTTCCGTCGATTGTGTTTTAGTTCCCATGGAAACCAGTACCGGCTTGAAAATCAAGGCGGCCGAGGCATTGTCTTACGGTCTTCCGGTCATTTCCCATGCGCATGCATTTGAAGGCCTTCCGGTCTCCCATGAGTTTCAGAGCCTGCCTAGTTTCGAGTCTATGGCGGACGCCGTCATTCGTTATTGCTTTGATGATGATTTGCGAAAGGAGTTGGCAGAGGCGACTCGTCATTCCCATCATCACGCTTTGGGGAAGTTTAGGTCGTCAATTGACGCCATCATTGACAAACGCTTCGAGGTTTTGCCATCGAGCGTTTACATCGTCGACTCCGCAATGGTTTCCGACCAGGCACAAATTGACTCTATTTCTTCGCTGATGAGGTTCGTCGGTTACAAGACCCCCATTGGCGCGGTGGTTGTCTCCGGCGGTGGGCTTTTCCAAGCGCTAGTCTCAAGGTTTGAAGCCGACGGAATTTATGTGGTCTCTGGGGACCGCCTCGATCTTCGGTTCAAGGGAGGGTTTCCCAAGCGGTGGATTGATGGTTGCCGAGGCCACGTTTTTTCGAATTCTGTTTGGTTGCTTGAGATCGTCAGGGGAAAGCCAAGGTCCCTTGTTCTTGATACCCGAGGTCAACATGCAGAGCAAGGCTTCTTGGTTGCAGCCGTGCCTGAATTGCAACTTTTCCATATCGATGACATCCCGGTCCTCGGTGCGCGTCGCGTGGTGAACTCTTCCACTGGCCTGCTTGCTGATCGTGCAATTGTGCCCCGCATTTTTTTGAAGCATGGCGCCGCGGAGGGAGAACCACCAGTCAATTTGGCTAGGCTCCGTAGCCCTTCTGGGCTGCTGATGCACGGTCGTTTATCTCGCTTCAAAATGGAGCAGTCAGTCTCCAATAATGCGGGTTGGGCAAAGCTTTGGAGATGGCTGTAATGACTGATATCGATTCACAGTCGGCACGTAAGCGACCGGATTTTTTCTGCATAGGTATGCAGAAGGCAGGCACGACGTGGCTCCACGAGAATTTAAAGCTTTCGGAAGGTTTTTTCCGTTCATTAATAAAAGAATGGCATTATTTTGATAACAAGTGGGTATGGCCTCAGTTATCCACGGGTGGCTCGGCTTCTTTTCATACGCACTCTCGCATGGAAATTCAGCGGCAGTTACTTGAATCCATAGATTGGAGTTTTCGCGATCTTCGTCGGTACTTGGAAGATGATCCAGAGGCAACCCAGCTCCAACTCGCTTGGATAACGGCGTTGATTAATGCTCGAAGTGACATTCTGACGGAAAAATGGTACAAACATCTGTTTTCGCTCTGTCCTGAAGGCTGTAAGACGGGTGATTTTACTCCCGATTACTATCTTCTTCCGGAAGCTGGCATCGAGGAACTTCTTCGGCGAAATAGAAGCTCGAAGTTTTTGATTTTGATAAGAAATCCCGTGGAAAGAGATTGGTCTGCACTGCGGATGCAGTGCGCATCTGATGACGTTGATCAATTGCTCGCGCTGTATGATTCACCGGAATATCTAATGAGGTCTGATTATCAGGGGATCCTCCGCCGATGGAAAAAACGGGTTCCGGCGGAACTATTCGGGACGTTTTTTTTCGACGAAATTTTACGCTCTCCAGTTGACTTACTCGACACATTGGCGGGATTTCTTGAAGTTCCTACACCCATTGCCGGTTGGGTTCATGCGGCGTCCAAGGTGTATCCGGGACGAAGTGCCGTGCCGCCGTCGCGCGTCCTCGATGCAATGATATTTCGAAATCGGCAGTCGCTTTCTTTTTTAGCCGACGAATTCGGTAGCTATGCGCTAGGGTGGAAAGCGAGGTATTCGTAATGTCATTAACTCAGAGCGAGTTGCTTCGGTTGCCGGCAAAGCGAATTTTTTTGCTCCATTATCACTTTTTCAAGAATGCCGGCACCTCGCTCGATTCGCTACTCCAGAAAGCCTTTCCCGCGCAATGGGACGAGCGTGAATTTGTCGGCAGTCGAATTGAGATGGAGTCGCAGGCTCTCAAGTGGATCAGCGATAGCCCTGAGACTGTGTGCTTCTCAACACACACCTACATCGGACCGCCGCCAAGATCGGAGAATTGGCTTTGCATTCCGTTGGTGTTCATCAGGCATCCACTAGACCGCATCGCCTCCGTCTACGAATACGAACGTAACCAAAACGCGCCTGGGTACGGTCCCGAGATGGCGAAGCGGCTGAAGCTTGAAGAATTTGTCCGGGAACGAACCTTGATCGACTCGCAGGTCAAGAACTTCCATCTGAACCGATTATCTACGATTGCTGGCGTTGAACCCGATACACGCTCCGTAGCGGCTTTTCTGGACAGCCTGCCATTCGTCGGCGTGGTCGACCAGTTCGAAGCTTCAACCAACCGTCTGGCGGAAATCCTGCGTATAAAAAAGATGAACCGTCTTACGGCAGGAACGGCATTCGAGAATGTCAACCGAGACGTATTTGCGAGTCTGGACGCGAGACTGGAAGCGCTACGGGTAGAAGTCGGTGATGAGTTCTATCAGTACCTGCAAAATTCGAATGCCGAGGACTTGAAACTCTATGAGCTCGCCAGATCAAGGTTACTAGCCTGACGGGTATGCCGAGTGGGAGCCCGGAGAAGGCGCGTATTTCTGAAAGCAGCGGACATGATGCCAACGTATACTCAG
>Ga0164294_10003269_pt1 | contig 14462 bp, 11 predicted proteins | sample GEODES005metaG_FD_111479 | JGI IMG/M metagenome (GOLD analysis project Ga0164294, IMG submission 111479) | Oligotrophic lake water microbial communities from Sparkling Lake, Wisconsin, USA - GEODES005 metaG | ecosystem: Environmental > Aquatic > Freshwater > Lake | place: USA: Sparkling Lake...
AACACCGATGCCAGAACTACTCCAAGGACGAAAAGTCATCTGTCATGAAGTCATCCTTGCAGATATCACTAATGCTGGTGCTGTTTATGTGCCTTCTGCATCGGGAATTGTGGTTGATGGTGACTTAGTTACAGGACGGTCGAGTCATGATGTAGATGCGTTTATTGATGCGATCGCTAAATTAATGACTCATCAACAATCAATAAAAAGTGTTGCCTCTTTAAGATCATAAGCTGTAAGAAATAAAAGCCATGTCAACACCCCTAAATCAACAATCTGCCAGCATCACCTCAAAAGTCGAGAATCAAGCACAGCAACCAGCAATCTTGGAAAAATTTGAACAGATTCTTCAGGTATTGCAAGGGGATGTGTCAGTTCATGAAGGTAGTAATATCGGTGCGATATTCGCCAACTACTTTACTGAAAATGCTGAATTTTATTACCCAGGCTTCAAAACCAGAATTGGACGACAGGAAATTAGTAATGCCTTTGGTGATATCCAAGCAAGGTGTCAGCCAATTCTATTACCGATGACTGTCCGCCATAATATCGAAGAGGTTTGGGTGAAAGATAACGTCGTCTTTGCTCAACTTGTAAATTTTTATTATCAAGAAGGCGGATCTCATGAAGCCTTGAGACTTCCGGTTTTTGTCATCTTCAAGTTTGAGAATAACTTAGTGCGTGAGCTTCGCCTTTACTTAGATACTCACGAATTACTTGCCAGCCGAGAAGTTGAATTGCTGACTCCTAGCAAACAGATAACACACAGATAACACACAGATAACACACAGATAACAATTCTCAATCAGAGGAGAGTAGAAATGAGAACAGCTAACTATGCACAGCGAGATCAAGCTGCACAAGTTGTTTTTTACGTCCCACTGTGGAAAAGAAAAGGTATTTCTTTAGAGTTGTTCGATGATTACTGGCGAAACGTTCATGGTCCAGTCTGCGCCCGCTTACCTGGACAGTATCAATACTGGCAGCTTCATGTAGCACATAATCAGGGGGGAGTTTGGCCAACCATTGACGGCATAGACTATACCACTCCCGAAGAAGATCAATTTGATGGCATTGCTGAGTTAACCTTTAAAACCCCTGAAGACCGCCAGACATGGTTTCAGGCTTCTACCATCCTCATGGATGATGAGCATAACTTATTTCGCAAGGCGATCGGCTATAACACCAACCCAGGCAATTCCATTACCCATGTTGATGGGATTGAAAACGGTACTCCTAACGGTGTGGTGGGTGTGGAAAAATTTCATGTCTTGGTCAGAAAAGCTGATGGTGTGAGTACAGATGATTTTCGCCATTATCTGACAGATAGCTTTGTCCCAGCGGTAGTCAAGAGTAATTTAGTGCTGAAAATGCGATCGCATTTATTTGAAGAGGTAGATAATTCTCGCCCAGACGCAGCGGGAGTATCTCACTTTGAACCACCTCAACAGCAGTATCAGGCAGCATTGGAAATTGCCTTCTCCAACCGCCTAGAAATGGAACAATTCTTCGCCTCAGAAGCATATACCGCAGCGGTAAAAGATCAAGCAAAGTATATCAAACAAATCAGTCCCTTCCCAGAACGAACTGCTTACACCTTTGTTTATGGCGGTCAGATAACTCTTTCTGGTCAGCGGAGTTCTACAGTTGCGGATCTAATTACTAGGATAGGAGCTACCAATCAAATCCAGGAGAAGATCATTGATCTGATGAATGGTGCTGAGAAACACGCCCCAAAAGGCAAAATTTCCACACAAAAAGATAAAGCTCATCTCTCAAACGGTACTCACTCTACTAAATCTAGTTTGGGTCATTTACTCCAAGGTGTCCAACATATCGGTGTCACCGTTGAGAACATGGAAAAGTCCCTGGAATTTTACACAGAGGTATTAGGGGGAAAACTTGTTGTCGGCGAAACTGAGCTAGTAGGTGATTTAATTCAAAACACTCTTTTTCAAAAAGAAGAACTGGATGCAATTTGTGAAGGAAAAATAGACTCGGAAAGACTTGAAATTCCTAATATTAGAAGTGGCAAAAAAGATGCATTAGACGTTAAATTTATTTCTTTTGGCAACATTGTTATTGAATTAATATTCTTCAGAGAAGCGGGGAATCCTCATGCCCCTCATAGTTCAGTTAAAAGCCTTCCTTCCCACATTGGTAATGTCAATGCCATGCATATTTCTTTCAATGTCAAAGAGGGAATTGACTTAAATGTGTTTGCCAATCTTTTTGAAGAAGAGTGTCATAAACGAGGGATGAATAATGTAATTTGTAACCGCATTATTCACGTCAATTCTGAAGCTGAGAGAAAAGCTGTTGACAGCCATTACAATTCTTTCAAGTTTTGGAATGAACCAGAATTATTAGCAACAGATAAACCACCCATAGACTGGAGTAAAGACCCAATGGAAGGCTGGTCATTATTCTACTGCAAGGGACCAAATGGTGAACAACTGGAATTTAATCAAGTCACCCGTCAGGTCAAAATTCACTTTCAAGAAGGATTGCAGGAATATAACCAAGCCAATAACACATTCTTCACTTTTCCAGATACCAAAGTTTCCCAGAATATCTACGAACAGAGTTTTCAAATTTCCGATATCTAATTTCAAAGCCAACCCGAATACTCTACTTAACAGCAAAGAAGCTATGGAATAGCCAGAAACTTAAAATAAATTACTAACCTAAGACAAGTAGCAACAAATCGGAGCATCGAAATAAATGGATAACAAACTTCCAGGAATTAATACCGAGTTAGTCCAGCGTCTTTTTGCCAGAGGTGAAGCTTTTGATTCGGAAGGATTTATTACCTTCTTTACTGACACACCTGTATATCAATTTGCTAACTTCAATGTGTGTTTGGATAAAGCATCGATCAAAAAATCATCTGAGGAAGTATTCACAAAAATATCGGCTGTCTACCACGAAATCAAAATGATTTGGGAAGTAAACAATGTGGTTTTTGTGGAAATGGATGTTATCTACTGGCGCAAAGATAATTCCATGGTTACACTTCCTTGCACCGACATTTTTCGATTCGAGGGAGAAAAAATCAGCGAAATGCGGATATTTATAGATGTGAATCCCCTATTTGACCCGTCAATTCCCATAACTAAAACAATTTCGGTATTTACTGAAAATCAAGAAAGGAAGCTGATACCTCCCGGTACAATGAAGAGGTTTTACAGCGAACATCCAGAAGGAAGAGAAAGAGTATCCACAGGATTCGCTCCCAAATGGTCGATAGATGGTCCAAAATGGCCGATTGCCACATTTTCTGGCGACTTGCTCTCGAAAGCGAAAAAGATGGTAGAGGCACTAACGGTGGAAGATTGGGAAGCTTTCTATCCCTTTTTTACTGAAGATTTATTTTACAAAGTGGGTGCAAACAAACCCTTGCATGGGTCTAAAGCAGCAGCGGGATTTTTGTCTAACTTTTATCAGATCATCAAACCAACAAAGCACGATATCAGAGGCACTTGGCAAATAGAAAACACGGTAATCATAGAGATGGATGCCAACTACAAGCGTGTGAGTGACGGTAAGAAAATCACAGTTCCCTGTACCGATATTTACCGTTTTCAGGAAGATTTGATCAAGGAATGGCGGGTCTATCCAGATATGTCCCCCGTGGAAGCTACCTAATTTTTAGGTAAATTAATCCCGATTTGAGGGAAATTCAGATATTTCTCTAGTGACTACTTGTATAGACAAAGATAAAAGGGACTTCATAAATAGAAAGGAGAATAACTAGATGTCAGCACAAGAGACAATGACTTACTTAGAGGCTGAATCAGCCGAAATGAAAGTAGTTCGCAGCCAGCTAAAATCAGCGGAAGGTGAAGCCGATTATGATCTCTTCGTTTCTTATTTTACAGAGGATGGAACATACAAGTTTGATAATTTTGATGTCCGTAGCGGACGAAACAATATCAAGCAAATGTTTAGTGACTTATATCCACTAGTCAAAGGTTACTTACAAAAAACTATCCGTTACGGTCACGATATCAAGAGCTTCGAGCAATTAGGTAATAAAGTTTTCTGCGAAATGTACACTCTCTATTTCATTGATGGAGAAGAAAGACTGAGGATTCCTTGCTTCGGTGTGTACACATTTGAAGGCGACCTGATCAAGAGTTTGAAGTTGTTTATGGATACTTCTCCCCTGTTTTTTGATACTTCTAAATTGATACCTTTTGGTAAGCCATACAAGGGACTGGGAATCTAAATCACTTAATAGGCTTGATTTTCATAAAGCTAATAGCAAAGGTTAAGTCTTTTTGTAACTTCTTGAGTTTTGAAGTTCTGGATATGAGGATAAAATTGTGTTTGAAGATTTAATCAAAAAAAATGCAGTTCTTGGTGATAAACAACTGCAAGCAAATTTGAAGGCTATTAATCCAAAGTTTGGTGATTTTGTGATTCGTGTGGCAGGTGAAGCCTGGAGTCTGCCATTAATTGATCAAAAAACTAAAGCTTTAATTACTATTGCTGTTGATGTTGTGAATCAGGATCATGTAGGGACGGGTAGTCCTTTTGGCGCTCACATTCAGATGGCAATGAAGCAAGGTGCTACTCGTGAAGAAATAGAAGAACTGCTTTTATTTATGTGTGTCTATGCTGGATTTAATAAGGCGGCTGGTTGTTTTGGAACTTTGAAAGAAATTCTAGATTCACCCACAAATTTAGAAAATTATGAGGTTAGCAATAATGTATGAAGAATCGTATTAATTATTACAAAGATTTAACTGCTAATTATTCACAGCCAGGGTTAGTTTCTCCGGAATTAGCATCAAAGCTGATCTTTGAAGCTGAGAAATTTATTTCCCTAAAAGAAGAACAGCTTCCAGCAATTGCTCCAGATTATTCATTAGAGGAAATTGAAAAAGAAAATAAAGTATGGTGGCCTACACATTGCGAAGCATTAAGGCAAGCTAGAGGTGATATTTTAACTGGAGAATATCGCCAAGAATTAGTTTATTTTTGTCAGGATGGACCCTATTACGGACTAGAAGCGCAAAAAGAACGAGAGCAACATTGGTGGGCTTTAATCGCCCAACCTGGTGTAACTATGTGCTGGCCAATTGTCATGTTTCATGGTGAATTTGTCTGGTTTGAATGGAATTGTCTTGATAATGAAACTAACGAAATAATTGCTAAAGGTAGCGTGGCTTGGTTACGTCGAGGTCATCGAGGTGGCTGTTATCTCAAGGGCGAACAACTAACTTTTTATCGCGATGTTTTTGCTCCTGATGAACTTTTGAAATTGATTACTACAGCTAAGTAAAATATCAACGGAGGATAATATGGCTACTGAAAGTAAAGGTAAAATTGGTGTTTTAATTGAAGAACATTTTGACCCATTTGAGTTTCGGGCTTTCAATGAATACTTTCCTCAACAGGGTTATCAAGTTGAATATATCTCTTATCTGTGGGGCAATCCTGAAATCACTTTTCACAGTAATTCAGAAGATGGCGTGATTAGAGAACGTGTAACTGTCACCACCGAGGTGAATGACATTAATCCAGCCGACTATAAGGCAATAGTTTGTATTGGTGCTTATGCAATGGATCGGCTGAGATATGAGGAAAAAGTGAGAAAGGGTCAGCCTAATCAAGCCCCGGCAGTTGTATTTATTCGTAAAGCCATGCAAGAACCTAATGTCAAAATAGGGGTAATTTGTCATGGATTATGGCTACTTTGTGCTGCTGATATTTTAGAAAATCGGCGAGTAACTTGCGCTCATAATATTCTGGTTGATGTGGAAAATGCCGGGGCTGAGATTATTTACGAAAATGATTTAGCTGCTGACATTGTAATTGATGAAAATTTAGTTACAGGTAGACATCCTGACCTTGTAAATAAATTTATGGAAACTTTGGTAAGAGAAGTTGAGAATAAATAGCGCAGTCTTCAGTCCGCTATAACCGTTTAAATTTTGTCGTTTTGAATGCTCACAAAGAGATATCAATATGGCTAAGATTCCCGTTCAGTTTACCTATTTTACAGGTTTCAAAAAAGCAATCTTTAACAATCTTCGATTAACTGGCAGTTGGGATGAAAATGGCCACTACTCCCCGCAGTGGTCTTCTATACCAATGCAGCAAATCATGGGTGAAGATGGCTGTCCCAGTTTTCAAGCTACGGTTGAACTTGATGATTCCCAAATTGGTTGGTTATTTCGCTGGGGTGTGATGCTAGATAGTCCAGCCGGGAATAACTTGTGGGGAATCCCAACTGAGATTAACGATCGCAATTCTAGCGATCGCTATCGTAGTTTCACGTTACAATCCCCTAACAACGGTCAGCCTCAACAAGAGCAATATTATCTAGTTCATAGTCGCAGACTAGGCGCACAACCATATTATCTTCCGGATAAATCTCAACCTGCGTTGCAGTTTTCTGTCTGGTCGCCAAATGCCCGTAATGTAGAAGTTGTGTTTGGTAACAGCAGTAGTGGTTACATTGCAGACGATACCTTTCGAGATGATCCTGATTTTGGCATGAATCCCCATCTAGGTCCATTTCCCATGTTGCGGACTAAGGACAGTATTTGGCAAACAGATGTCACAGTATCACCAGAATTGGCTGATTTTTCCGGCTTTGACCATAAGCCTTATATGTTTAGGATTGTCAATGAAGCAGGAAGGGTCGTTTATCGAACTGATTTGTACTCCCGCTGTCAAATTGGTAAAGGTAATATCAATCCTGACGGTAAACCTTTCTCTGGGAGATATAGAGATAACCAGGGAAAACCTTTTTCGGGAAAATATCAAGATTTGGATGGTACTAAAAGCTGTTCTGTAGTCATCAATCCAGATACGGTAACTAAGTATTTTCAAGAACCAGTCTGGCCAGAACAGGAATTTATCCCAGAACACGAGTTTTGGAATCATGAGTTTTCATGGGAACGACCTGTTCCCCAGCGTGTAGAAGATTTAGTAATTTATGAACTGCATATAGGGTCTTTAGGGTATGGTCACGATAGACCAGGGAACTTTGAGGATGCCATCAATTTACTACCCTACTTAGTCGAATTGGGAGTTAACGCTGTTGAACTGTTACCAATGGCTGAATTTCGAGACGAAGTAAATTGGGGATATGAAACATCTCATTACTTTGCTTTGGAATATAGCGCTGGTGGTAGAGACCAACTGAAACATTTTGTCAGGGAATGCCATCGTCATGGAATTGCCGTGATTTTAGATGTGGTGTACAACCACTTCGATCCTGATGGAGAACGGGCTGAATGGGCTTATGACTCAGATATTCCCGAACACAATATCTATTACTGGTATGAGGGCAACTCTGGCGATTATTTCTACCCAGATGGTAAACCTTTTCCAGATGGTGGCTATGTTGACAATTTGTCTACGGGTTATGCCCCTCGATTTTATGAGGAGATGGTGCGGCAGATGTTTATTAGCAGTGCTGTCACTCTCATAGAACAGTTTCATATAGATGGCTTCCGGGTTGATCAAACAACTTCCATGCACCTATATAACCAACTACACGCTGATGGTAGACCTGTGGGTAATGCCAATATTTTTGGTGCTAAGTTTCTCAGAGAATGGACAAGGACAATAAAGCTGATCCGACCGAATGCCCTCCTCATAGCAGAAGACCATTCTGATTGGGAAGCAGTTACTGAATCACCTGATATTGGCGGTTTGGGCTTTGATGCAGCTTGGTATGCCAATTTCTATCACCATTTAATTGGTGATGCTAGACAAGGAACGGAATATGCCAAATTAATTCCTGCGGCTGGATATGGTACAAATGAACCCCTAGCTATGGATAAATTTGCTGGGGCTTTGGGATGGTCTGGTCATAGAAAGGTTGTCTATCATGAATCTCATGATGAAGCAGGCAACTCATATTATGAAGAAGGAGGACACAGAGTTGAGTCTCGGCGAACTATTGTAGCTGCTGCAAACTCAGCGCCACTAATTGGAGAAACCCGACGTTATGCCGAAGCACGTTGTCACTTTGCTTTGGGAATGTCAATTTTGTCGGCGGGTACGCCAATGTTTTTGATGGGTGAGGAAATTGGCGCACAAAAACCCTACAGATACACCGATTTTATAGATAATCGAGAGGATTTGCTAGGCGATCACCGAACTAATGGCCAGAGATTGTTCCGATTTTACCAAGACCTGATTCAGTTGCGCCGCAACCATTCAGGACTCCGTTCTCACTGGATTAATATCATTTATATCCATAATGTCAACCGAGTGATTGCTTTTAGGCGTTGGAATCTAACAGAGGACTTTTTGATTGTAGCCAGTTTGAATAATCACCCATTCCAGTCAGGATACACCATTAATAATTCCCAAATAGGAGGTGGTCAATGGCAGGAGATTTTTAATAGTGATGTCTCACTGTACGGAGGAGATAATATAGGCAACTTAGGAGCTAATATTTCTGCAATTAACGGATATATTCATCCCATAGTCCCAGCCAACGGATTTGTCGTATTCAAACAGCAAACAACATAATACCGAATGGCAGTGACATATTGGCTAGTGGTCTGTCAAATTTCTATTAGTGGATGAGGTTTATAGTTTATAGGCTCTCTATTTTCCCTCAAACTCACAATTTTTAGCCTGACAGACCACTAGTACACTACGGCGTAAATGTACATACCATTTTTCAGCCTTGTAATCAATCAAGGTTTCGTAGCTTTTAATGGTCTACTTATTTCCGCCAAGCTGTACTAGTACACTACGGCGTAAGTGAACTGGGAGCAACGCGATTTTGTGAGGTTAGGAAAAAACGTGCTTTTTACTACGCTAACTACAGAGATAGCTGAAAATCACTAACGGAACAAATTAGCTTACTTTATACAAGCTAATAGTAATATTACTTAAACAAGTTGAGCAGATTTTATGTGTTGATAAAAATTGGTATTTTGGTCAAAAAAAAGGTAGGATTCCTAAAGAGAAAACAGGAAAAGCCTACCATCAATGACAAAAGAAATATATTCAAATCTTGATTTAACTAAATCACTGAACGATTTTCAAGAAAAAGTTACGAAACTTTTATAAATTACTAACATCACAGAATGGCATGGACAAACTTTTAAGGCTCATGAAGAAAATATTAGAGAAGCTGCATTAATATTGGCAGGAGAATGTATCAGCTTATTACTTCACAATCTGGCTCAATCTCAAGAAGTTCTATTGACAGCCATGAATCAAACCCAAGGTTGGTGGCATCAAACAACCAAAAAACATGGCTATAAAACAAGACAAATAATAACATTAGGGAGGTTTTTTGCAAATTTTAGAAATGCATTTGGTTAGATTAGGGATGAGTCAAGCAAAACAGGTACTATTCATTGCTGATGGTGCGGAATGGATTTGGAACCCACATTCCGCACCCTGAACTGTCACAGATCAAAAAAGCATAGCTAGTAGTACATAATAACTAACGATAAATTAAAGAGAAATAAGCTTAATGAGAATCTATATCATTAAAAGGAGGGTGGTGTGAGAAAGTAAAGTTTCCTAAGGAGGCCGAAAGAAAGAGAAAATTCAATATGATTAAAAATCAGTTTTCTTTCTTATTTCCGTAATTTCCCTGTTTGACAGCTAAGGGTGCGGAATGTGGGTTAAAATACTGGCGTAAGCAGTTTATTTTAATCAGCCACAAATCATTGAATGCAAGTCTTCTTGAGATATTTTGAGAAGATGCTTTGTCGTGCAATTTTATTTATTAATGTGATTTAATTTACTTGGACGCTAGAAAAATATTTTATCTATGCCTGTAGTGCGAGTAGCTAAAAGCACATTTTTTGCCCGACCTCACAAAATCGCGTTGCTCTCCCTGTTCCCTTCTTTTGTAAGTTGACGGAAAATTAATTATTCATAGTTGTGCTTTTAGCAAAGATTGCATAACCACAAAATTATCAATTTAGGGCTTATAGCAAAACACTAAAATATTAAAAATAGAGGCTCAAAATATGAATTAGCTAATCCGAAAACAACCCGTAAAAAGTAGCTAGAGCAGGTAATAGATAATAGAGAATAGGTAAAGATTTTACCAATTACCTATTACCCATCACCAATTATTAAGCAGTTACCTTTTCACTTTCTAAACCAGCCAATCTTTCAGCTAATAGTTTTTCCAAAGAAATCAAAGCCTTGGTAAAACCATCAATACCTTCTGCGAGTTTATCAGAAGCCATGCGGTCAGCATTGTGCATTTGATCAAAGGTAGCCTTATCAATAGAAATTTTGGCAATTGATAAATTTGCTACCTTAGCAGGATCAAGTTTGCGGGGTAATTCTGTGACAGTATTTTGCAATTCTGTCAACAACCCTGGAGAAATAGTCAGCAAATCGCAACCAGCTAATTCAGTAATTTCGCCAATATTGCGGAAACTAGCGCCCATTACCTCGGTTTTATAACCAAACTTTTTATAGTAGTTATAAATGCTAGTTACAGACAATACACCTGGATCTTCCGCTGCGGGATAGCTATCCCGGCCAGTATCTTTCTTGTACCAGTCAAGAATCCGACCAACGAAAGGAGAAATTAAAGTGATACCAGCTTCCGCACAGGCGATCGCTTGGTGCAGACCAAATAGTAAAGTTAAGTTACAGTGAATACCTTCTTTTTCCAAAATTTCTCCAGCTTTGATACCTTGCCAAGTAGAAGCAATTTTAATCAAAACCCGCTCCTTGGAAACACCAGCAGCTTTATACTGAGCGATTAAATCCCGTGCCTTAGCTACGGTAGCATCTGTATCATAGGATAACCGAGCATCTACTTCTGTAGATACACGACCAGGGATAATTTGCAAAATTTTCAATCCAAAAGATACCGCCAAACGGTCAAAAGCTAGAGATACCACCTGTGCTTGACTAGCACCAGCGCCAGCATCTTTTTTAGCTTTGAGTAAAGTCTGATCAACAATATCCTGATATTCCGGCATTTGTGCCGCAGCAGTAATCAGTGAGGGATTGGTAGTAGCATCTTGAGGTTTAAACTGTTCAATTGATTGGATATCTCCGGTATCCGCTACCACAACGGTCACCGCCCGTAGTGCTTCTAGTAAGTTCTTAGGCATAACATACTCCAATGTCAGTGGTCAGTTGTCAGTTGTCAGTGAATAGGCAAGAGGCAAGAGGCAAGAGGTAAAAATGTTTACCAATTCCCAATCCTCAGTCCCCAATCACCCATTTTAGATGCGTCATGCTGTAATTGGCTGTCCAATAGAATGCACTTTAATTAAACTTGTTGTTCCAGATTGACCAATTGGGACACCAGAGGTAATCACCACCTTGTCTCCTTCCTGAACTAAACCACTATTTACAACAGTGTCTACCACATTCACAAACATTTCTTCAGCATTGTGAACAGGTTGAATCAGTAGCGGTTCTACACCCCAAGATAAAGCTAATTGACGGTAGGCGGTACAGTCGGAAGTAAGAGCGATAATTGGTGTGCTGGGACGATATTTAGAAACGAGTTTGGCTGTGCTTCCTGATGTAGTATTACAGAGAATCGCTTTTGCACCAGTTTCATAGGCAATGCGACACACCGATTGAGATACTGATTCTGTCACCGTCAAACTACCCGCTTTCGGACTCCAAGAATGTCTATTTCCCTCTTGAAGTACGGTTTCTGTTCTTAATGCAATATTGTGCATAGTTTGGACAGCAGCTAGGGGATATTCACCCATTGCGGTTTCTCCAGATAACATTACCGCATCTGTGCCATCTAAGATTGAGTTAGCCACGTCCGTAGCTTCAGCGCGAGTAGGGTCGGGGGCGCTAATCATGGACTCTAACATTTGAGTAGCTGTAATCACGGGTTTACCAGCTTGATTACAACGACGAGCAATGTCTTTTTGAATCAGGGGGACTTCATAAATCGGTACTTCCACCCCTAAATCCCCACGAGCAATCATAATACCGTCAGCCGCCGCAATGATAGCATCTAGCTGTTCCACTGCTTCTGCCCGTTCAATTTTGGCAATGAGACGAATTTTTGAGCCAGCGCCTTCAATCATCCGGCGTGCAGGTTCGAGGTCTTGGGGCGATCGCACAAAGGAAACCGCCACCCAGTCTACTCCTAATTGTATCCCAAAACGTAAATCCATTAAATCCTTTTCTGTAATTGAACTTACAGGTAAAGGAGTTGCAGGTAAATTTACACCTTTATGAGAAGAAATCAAACCACCAATATTCACATGAGCGCGAATTCTATCAGCGTCTCGACTGGTAACAGTTAATTTCACCCGACCATCATTAATTAAAATCGTTTCACCACATCGCATCATAGCAAAGAGAGTAGGAAGAGGTAAGGGTAACTCATCAATAGTTTCACCCTTCTCTTGTAAAACAAAAGTTACCTCAGTCCCAGCTTCTAACATCAGTCCTTCCGGTGGTAATTTTCCCAACCGAATTTTTGGACCACACAAATCCTGCATAATCGCAATTGGCTTGTGTAAATCCTTGCTAATTTGCCGCAAATGATGAAAAACCTGAGCATGTGCCTCATAAGCGCCATGAGAAAAATTCAACCGCGCCATATTCATTCCTGCTCTTACCAAAGCTTCTAACTTCTCAGGTGAAGATGTAGCAGGTCCAATAGTACAAACAATTTTAGTGCGACGCATAAGTATGTAAGGAGTAACGTTAAGGTAGCACACTCCGTTAAGCCCATGGAGAATATAGATTAAATGAACCACGAAGAAGCAAAGAACACGAAGGAAGAAGGAAGAAGATGGATAATTTTACACTGGAGATGGAGTGTCATTAATCACCGATTTCCTAAATCAATCCTTCTTTCTTGGCCATTGACAACATCAAATCAATGACACGGTTGGAGTAACCCCATTCGTTGTCATACCAGGAGACAATTTTGAAGAAATTGGCATTGAGTTCAATTCCTGCCCCTGCGTCGAAAATGCTAGAGTGGTCATCACCTTGAAAATCCGTAGATACTACCTCTTCATCGGTGTAACCCAAAATACCTGATAAATTACCTTCCGCAGCTTTTTTCATCGCTGCACAGATTTCTTTGTAAGTGGTAGATTTTGTAGTTTTGAAAGTTAAATCAACCACGGAGACATCAGGAGTGGGAACTCTCAAGGCCATTCCAGTTAATTTACCTTTCAATTCTGGTAATACCAAAGCCACCGCTTTAGCTGCCCCTGTAGCGGAGGGAATAATATTTTGACCAGCACCCCGTCCACCGCGCCAATCTTTACGACTGGGACCATCTACCGTGGGCTGAGTGGCTGTTGTGGCGTGAACTGTGGTCATTAACCCTTCGGCTAAACCGAAGTTATCATTAATGACTTTAGCAATGGGGGCTAAACAATTTGTAGTACAACTTGCATTAGAAACAATTAAGTCCTTGGCTGGGTCAAATAGGTGATGATTTACACCCATGACCATTGTTTTTACTTTCTCTGGTTCTTTTGTCGGTGCAGAAATCACAACCCGCTTTGCACCTGCTTTGAGGTGGTTTTCCGCCCCAGGGTAGTCTGTGAAGAGTCCTGTGGATTCAACAACATAATCTACACCCAATTTACCCCAAGGTAATTCGGCGGGATTTCGCATGGATACGCAGGGGATAAAATGACCGTCAATAACTATCCCGTCTTCTCTGGCTGCAACTTTGCTTTTCAATCTCCCGTGTGTAGAGTCGTACTTGAGAAGATAAGCCAGATTATCGGGGGGAACTAAATCATTAATTCCTACAAATTCAATATTGGGATTAGTAAGACCAGCACGTAACACAAGTCTACCAATTCGACCGAATCCATTAATACCAATTTTCAACTTCGTCAAAATTAAACCTCCTGTGTTGGGAATTTCAGCAAAGGTTAACTGGCCCGGTTAATTCTAGTCTGACTTAGCTGATTCTTACAGTCACAAAAGGCATAAAGTTAATTTAACTGGCATATTTTAAGGTTTAGCTATTGTTCATTGATTACTTGCATTAAAATCTTCGTGTCTTCATAGAGGAGACTGATACTTTTAACCGAGACATTCCCTGACATCTGAGATATCGTGAATATCTAGTATAACATCACCAACTGAGTTAGTGAAGGTGGTATCCCACATTGCCTTGAGGAAAATCCCCACGGCTCCATTAAAATCTCGCGGTATTTCATAACCGCAATTAGGGCAAACAAAGTTCTTAGAACTACCAAGTTTTCTATGAACGTGTCCGCATTTCGTGCAAGTCTTCGATGTATATTCTTCAGTTATTCTCACTAAGAAAGGAACCGTAACGGTTACACAAATGTTCAAGAGTTTGAGAGAACTGATAGAATGCCCAAGTCATCATTGCCCTAGCTGTTTTGCTCCTTAGCTTCCGTTTCTTTTTAACAACCATTTGGGAAGTCTCAAAGGTAGGAAGTACAATCACATCATAGTTTTTGGCTAGATATGAACCGACTTGTTTATGGCACTCAGAGCGAAGATTTTTAATCCTA
>Ga0164294_10003270_pt1 | contig 14461 bp, 12 predicted proteins | sample GEODES005metaG_FD_111479 | JGI IMG/M metagenome (GOLD analysis project Ga0164294, IMG submission 111479) | Oligotrophic lake water microbial communities from Sparkling Lake, Wisconsin, USA - GEODES005 metaG | ecosystem: Environmental > Aquatic > Freshwater > Lake | place: USA: Sparkling Lake...
CTCGGTGGACTTGTTTGCGTTGCGCGTGGATCACTGCCGTTGCGCGTTCTAATTTTCAATCATAGCCAACATGGTACACAGCACGTCATTGACGTGGTTTTCGGTCAAGAACACGGGTGTGACTACATTGCCCTGCCTCCAAAAGGGCTTGTCGACAAGCTCTGCCAACGCACGTTTCCAGAACTGCACTCGCTCCTCCACGCTCATTCGGGTTCCGTTTGTCCCACATGTGAGTGTCCGAGCACCTTGACACACCTTGCACAGCCGCGTCAAGTCATCAGGCCGACACTTGCTGCTCTGTTCAAAACAACACGCCCATCCAACCCGAGACCTCAGCAGCGCCTGCTGGACAATGGTAAAGGTGCCCATGGCGTCCACCCATGCAGCGCCGGGGCGAAAATTGGGCCATGACACCAGTGCCTGCACCAGTGCCAGTGCCCGGCGCAAGACCCCCGGCCATCTTTTCGGTTGCTGCTGGTGCTGCTTCTCCACGAAGCTCATGTCTGCGCACTGCCGCACCACGTCTTGCAGCACGCACGTCGTGGACAGCTCCCCCATAAAGCGTTGAGCCATGCATGGGAGCCTGGCAACGCGCAGGCATGCGTCCAGCACGTGCTCCCACAAGACTGCGCACGCGCGCACCCGCGTTTGCAAGTCGGTGCACTGAAGCTTTTTCGCTGCGTCAGTGAGCGTGACCACGCCCAAGTCACAGTCGCCGTTGGTCAGGAAATGAGTGCGGCACAAGACCAGCAGGCCCCACTTGCTATGAGTCAAGTAGGACGCCCCGTCTCCCGACTTGTGCCACCGTTTCGCAACCCGATGCTGCAGTCCAGCCAGCACGGCCGCAGCTTGCCGCGAAGTGGGAAGAGGGTCTCCGGACCAGAGCTTCTCCCACGCGTGCAGTGCCATCACGGCGCGACAAAACTTTCCCCAACGCTGCACGCACTTGCACGCCCTCATGACTGCATTCCACAGCTGCTTGAGGCGCATGGCCCGTGCGCGCAGCAACTGAACTTTGAGCCGATGCAAGCACCACATGACATGCGCGCACGCGTGCGTCTTGGGTTGTGACAACACAATCATGGCATTTTCTCTAAACAATCGTCTACTTCTGCGCCCGTAAATGAAGACTCAATGCAGGAGCCGCCAGTCACAAGCGTCGTCGGCAGGGCCTCTGGCCAGGCGACAAAAGAGCGCGAGCAAATGGAGGTCGCAGTCGCCCTCTTGCGCTCCAAGTCTGCGCAATGCACCTCCACAAACTGCGACGTCCGCGTCCAGGTTTGTCCAAGAAAGCGTTTGCCAGCGCCAGCAACCTCGCGAACACCCACCAGGGTGATGGAGAGAAACACACCGGGGCCCTGCCACATGGTGACCATGACGGGGCCATGCTCGTGCAGGGCGCGCTCCAGTCTGCGTTCGCCGTCGGCGGTGCCGTGCACAAACCACGACTTGAGGGCACTGCCCGCCTCCAAGCCCGTCAACAATGGCAACGCCTTGTCAATCCCCACACCTCTGTTGTGCCGCACGAAAGCCCACATGGCGCTCGCGGGCAATGCGCCAATGGCAAACTTGTCCAAGTCCACATGGCGCTCTGGCAGCACGTGATTGAAGCACATGGCGTAATGGGCGGTTGCCGCGGCGGCCAACATGGAAAATCCCGTCTCCAGCCGGCTTTTGCGTTGCAGCAAAGAGCCCGGAATTTGCAAGAACAGCACCCACGCACCATCCTCTTTCCACGGTGCCATACCGGACGTTGCACAAAAGTCGTCCCAGCGCTGCCAGCCTGCCTCGGTCGCGTTCGCAAACACCCGGTCTCCCGAGAAGTCCACCACTGCCTGCAGACGCAACCTCGCTGCCTCCGTCTCCAAGCGCTCTTCCTCTGACGCATCCGGGTCAAGTACCAATCGACGTGCAAACTGGTCCATGTAAACGCGATTGTGATGAAAGAACAAAAAAAAGAAAGTTCACGCTAGTGGCGCAAACCTGGTGCCACCTTCTCTCGCCGCGTGTCTCCACGCAATGTCGTTCACGGCCGGCAAGGCAGCCACGCCTGTGCAGTCCTCCAGCAATCGCTGCACACGACGGGGCTTGCTGGCCATGTACACAAACTTGTACGGCAGGGTCCACCCGTCACAGGCCAAGCGCGTCAGCTCCTTTGCACACTCTGCCAGGGTGCATGTCTCCACCGCAGCGTGCCACAGGACGTCGCACGCGGGACGTGCTTGGAGCGCGCAACACGCATCGCCCATGCGGTGCACCCAGTCCTCTGGGTTGTCTCCCAGGACCAAGGGCACCCGGACACTAAGGGTAGGCCCCTCACTGGCACGCACGGCTTCTTCGGCTGCAGCTTTCGTTGCAGCGTACGCACTGGACCGAGGGTAGTCTACACTTGTGGTGGACACGTGCACAAACCGCGCCACGCCACGTGCAGCTGCGAACCTCAGCACGTTTACCGTGCCCTGCACATTGGTGCCTCGCAGTAGCCGGGCGCCTTGCAGCAGGGCATACGACTTCACGTCCGCTGCGGCGTGAATGACCGCCGTGAATGACCGTGGCAGGGCGCCCAAGTTGCTGGGCAGCCCCAAGGACGGGCCAGCAGTGACGTCGCCCACCACGCACACCAGCCGCCCGGTGGCCCGGGGCCCTGCCCAAGCACCAGGCACCCTGGACGAGGCGCGCACAAGACACCACACTGACGCCACCTTTGGGTGGGCCAGCAAGCACGTCACCACGGCCTGGCCCACAAAGCCCGTGCCGCCCGTAACAAACACCGAGTAAAACGGCAAGGGCACCGCGGCCGTCCAAGACATGGCCTCCACGCCGTCATCGCCGTCATCGACGTCATCGCCGTCATCGACGTCATCGACGACGCCGTCGTCATCCACATCCCGCAGCAAGTCTGGCAAGCAGCACGCCAAGACGTCCACGTAATGTCGACCCAGCGCCCCCGCCACCTGCAGCGCCTTCAAGGAATCCATGCCCTGCAAACGCAATGGGACGTCGTCCAGCAGGTCGGCCGCGACGCATCCGAGCACTCGGGCAACCATGTCCCGGGGGTGCTCGCTCGCGGCTGGACGCCTCGGCTTCCAGGTGCTATTGTGGTGCACAAGGGCCCCTGGGGGTTGCAGGAGCACCATTCCGGGCACGGGCAAGTTGGCTTCGCGGGCCATGCGGCTGACCCGGCCCAACCAGTCAGTGTCAGAATCCACCGACACGGGGGTCACGTGCACGACCACACACCCGTTTGCCGCCACGGTGACGCAGGCCGCTTGCAGGTCGGGCAGGTGTTGCACAAGGGCGACCTCCAATTGTTCTGGCCAGAAAAACAGGCCCGTGGGCAGCTTGACCATGTTGACCGCCCGGCCAAGCAACTGCAGGTGCTCTCCCTGCAGCCGACCCACGTCCCCCGTTCGGAAGTAGCCATCAGGCAAGTACCGGGCGTCAGGTGCGCCTGCAACCCAGTCCTCTTTGGCCACCAGGGCGTCCGTGAGGACGCACACTTCGCCCACCAGGGGATCGTCGTGTCCCGGGAGCGGCAGGAGACGCACGTGCACATGGCGCGCCACTTTGCCGTTGTACGTGATGCCCCGCGTCTCCGTGGTGCCATAGGACTCGACGACTTTGGCAGGCAGGACGTCCCGCAGGAAATCCAACAAGGCCGTGGACACGGGCGCGCCTCCCACTGTGATGGTCCGACACCGGGGTCCAATCAGCGCCTGTGTCGCCAGGGCGGCAGCCAGCACACTGCGGGGCGTGGGCTCCCGCCCCGCCACCGCGCTGTACCTCTGCTTCAGGGCTGTGGCCAGGAAGGGCGTGAGGATCAAAGACGTGGGATGCACGGTCGCGCACATGTCCACCACCTCCATGCGGCGGGGGTCGCCAAAGGCCACGCGCGCCCCGCTCAAAAAAGATGTCCACACCAGAACCGTGTCGGTGCTCCAGCAGGGCGGGTAGGTGGACAAGGACACCGCTGGAAGCGGGTACGGACTGTCCCTCAAAAACGCTTGTAGGCGGCGCATGCGAATGCCTTTTGGCCGGCCAGTGGACCCGGACGAGTACTTGATCATGTGCCCGGATGCATTATCATCTGCATCATCTGCTGCATCCGCAGCATCTGCTGCACCACCTGCTGTCTCCACGTCCCTTGGTGAGAGAACGACCTTGATTGCGGGCGCCGCTGTGAGCCAGGAGGGGTCGTCCACGATGGCCGCATCCACGCCGGCGTCCGCGGCACACTGCAGCCAGGCCGCGTGGTCCAGGTCCGTGGGAATGCAGCAGCTGACTAAGCCAGCCATGACACATGCCGCCTCCATTCTGTACAACAATCCCGAGGCGCCCGAGAAGGACAGGGCCACCACGGTGCACCTGGTCGCCAACAGCACACTGGCCATCTGCTGGACCTGGGCGTGCACTTGGGCAAACGTGTCAAAGCGGCCCACGTGGACGTCTGCAAACGCGGGTCGAGACGCCCAGACGCGGAAGGCCGCGCGCATGGCGTGTGCAAGGGACGGCGCCTCCCGCACGATTTGGTACCCTTCTGCAGTGCTGCACGTCTCGTGCACCAGGTGCACGCAGGAGGCATGCCACGCGCTGCAAGGTTCGTTGGCGCACACGACCGTCGCCGGACACTCGAGGCAGCGCAAGCGCGCATCCCCAAGCTTGAACGGAACGTGGCACGCGCAACACTCCTCCATTCGCCTGAACTTTGTGCGCAGCAGATAGACCAGCACAACTTTCCTTGCACACTTTTTTCCCCCCGACAATGGACGGCGTGGACGTCGTCGACGTCGACGTGCGGAGATTGCGGGCGGCAGTGGCCGCGTCGTCCGTGCGCGCGAAAATGAAGCACTACACAACCGACACGGTCGTACCGTTTGTGAACAGCCGCGCGCGGTCGTACACGGTGCGCGTGCAGTGGCCTGGTGAAGAACACTATGCAACGGGGTTGGTGGTGCAGTACTCGTGCGGGCACCCTCCCTTGTACGTGTCCAGCGACTGGTGGGTGGTGACCATGGCGCCTGTGGAACTCGACGGCACCGACGTGGCAGTGGATTTTTTTTTCTGCTTTGGTCAGGATCCAGTGTGCGTGGCAGGCGACATGACCACTTGCGAGGACATACCCTGCACGGTGCTTGACCCGACGCTAAAGTTTGTCATGTTCAAGCTGACCATGGACGACATGGTGCAGAGTGACATTCGGCGCAGAGTGCAGCACGGAGAGCCCCCTTTTTGCATTCGCCACGCAGTGACTGGGAGCCTGGAGGACCTTGACGACTGGTCGGGGTACCGTGTGGTCATCACACACCCTGCAGGGTGTCGTCAGCGCCTGGTGTGCGAAAACTCTAAAGGCAGTCAGTGGATCACGCAGTGGGGAATGCACATCAGGAAAAGCGCAAACATGATTGCGGGCTGCGGGGGCAGTCCTGTGCTGTGTGGCCTGGAGCCGGACGAGGTGGGTCTGGCTTCAACGCCGCGCCACGGTGACTGCGTGTTTCCCATGGACTGTGCAACCAATGACCGGGCGCGGCTTGGGTTCGCCATGATTGGCGGTGCTGCCGCTGGGTTTGTGTACAGCGCGCTGCGCAAGGCGGTGCTGCAGGGCGACTGCCGGTGCTTGAGCGACGGCGCAATGTCGGTGCGATGGATTTTGCGTGTTGCCGGTGAAGCCGCAGCGCACTTGGACTGGACAACGGTTGCCGGGTGCGAGGGCACTCTGCAAACGGGGACACTTGTGTTCCCGGACGAAGACAGTGCACGCGCTGCCAGGAGCCACCTGGAGTTGGCGGGGTTCCAGACCCACGCCTGGTTGCCAGTGGGTGGACTTGTGCACGGGGAGAGCGCCGGGCAGTGGATGCCCAGAGACTTGGAGCGGTCGACTGTGCCCCCGCATTCAGTGGGGTTTCGGCACGTGGCCCCAACGGTGCCGCACATGGTGTGCTGGCGCGACGTTGAGGAAGAATACGCGGCAGACATGGGTCGCATGCCCGGCTTTGTGCGCGTCGAGCGCCAGTTTGGAGTTGTGCCGCATCAAATGGTGGGCTTCGTGTTTGACAGTGAAGCTGCTGCCGAGATGGCGTATGTCCAGTCTGCCAAGAGCACGCGGGTGATGTGGAGCGATGGTGCTTATCGGCCTTGTCAAGTACCCACTGCACTGCCCGTGTGTATTCGGTCGGAAGACACCGGGCCTGCTCAAGTGGTTGGTGAGGGTGCGCCCGACGTGCTGGACAGTTGCTTCTTGATGAGCATTGCGCCAGTGAATCGCGTGGCATGGGAGGTGCTGCCCGGCTGTGTGGGAATCGACGAGGCCTCGACTTCAAGGTGGGACATTCAAGTGTTTGGATGCGCGGAGGACGCAGAAGCCAGTCGCGAGGTGCTGGTTCGCGCTGGTTTCAGGTGCACGGACTGGAGGCTGGGTGGCGGGAAATGTCGAAGTCCACGGTCCGTCCCGTACTGGAAATCCACGGCCGTGCTGCCGTGGGCGAGCACGGCGAGCACGGCGTTCATGGCGAGCATGGACACGTCGGGATTGTTTTGGACCGTGCTTGCCACCGACTTTGCTCGGCCCGAGTGGGTGGACGCTGCGACGCGCATGCCCAACTTTGTGCGACTTGTTCGTGGAGGAGAAAGGGGCCATGCATTGTGTGCAAACATGCTGGGGTTTGTGTTTGACACGCGCCCCGCGGCGGAGGACGCGTACATGTACTTTGCGGCAGCAAACGGCATGGGTCGCTATGCCCGGCCACCCCGACCTTACTGCGCCCGGCGATAAAAGGCAGCGATGCTCAGGCACTCGTGTGTCATGCCGGGCTTCTTGCTCAACTCCTCCTCCAGCTTGGCCATGACCACGTTGTCCTGCATGAAGTCCACGGGCTCATGGGTTCCCTCCCAGTCTTCAGAAATGCTCACGCCGCCGATGGTCATGGCCTCACACGCCCTCAACTCCAACCCCATTTCAGTCGTCGACTGCAGAGCCGCAATCTTGCCCTCGGCATCCACCTTTGCTGTCGCATAGACCAAACTGACGGTGATGTGGTTGTCCCGAAGTCGCTGGGCGACGGTGAGCAACCGTGCCAACTCATTTGACGGAAACAACACCAAGCTGGTGTCTCTGGAGCTCAGAGCGTCAACGATGTAGCTCTTGATCCAGCAGGTTTCTGCACACGCACACAAACAATAAGAACAATGTTTCGCATGTGTTTCGTTGCTGTTCGCTTTTCGCTCACGTCCACGCACCTGCTTCGGTGCGCGATTCGGCAGCGGCGATTTCCGCAAGCAATGACGATGTCATGATTGTTTGTGAACACCAGAAAGTACCAAAAGTCCCCCAACACAACAGAAGAATGCAGTTCTACTACACGCTGGAAGCGTTGTGTGATCCTTATGCTCCATTCGTGAGTGCCTGTCGGGAGCTGTCCGTGCTGGTTCGCACAGGGGCGCTGGGCTACGATCCTGCGGTGGACACGGTTGTCAAGGTGACGTTTCCTGATGCGTCCAAAGTGTCCACCAAAGACTACATGGTGTGGGAATCAGAGGAGGTCCGCATTGAGGCGTTTGTGGATGTGGTTGGAGAAATGGCGGCGGCGACTGAAAGGGGTGAAATGTACATGAACACCAGTGGATGGTGCTTCCCTTACCGCCGAGGCACGGACCTGCCATGGACCATAAAGTGCCTGGGGCAGCACGTTCTGTTGGCGGAGTGGACGGACAAAGAGTTTGCAACAATCCGAACAGCCAGAATCTTTGCCGTGGATGGCACCACCATCAGCTCGAAAGTCAGCAAGAATCCTTTCCCGGTTGTTCCCCGGCCGCTGGTGTCATTTTGCGCAAAATGAACCCATTCAGCTTGTGGCTGGAGGGCTTCACGCGAACCTGCATGCAGTTGTTGTCGTCTTTCCCCTCTTTTCTTTGGTGTGTGCGTGTGCGCGTGCGCAATGGTTACACGTACTTTGACACCGCAAGCGGCACATTTGTGGTACAATCGTTCTCCCCGCTTTGACACCTGCCATGTCGCAACCATTCGCTGACGATCGCATGGCATGGCATCGCATGGCATGACACGACACGTACCAAGTCCGTCTCTGGCAAATGACACGTTGGGCACAAGACGTAGAGCGTAATAAAGTCCTGCAAACGGTCTTGCAGCGTGGACGCCGAGTGGGAGCCATTCACGATTCCCCGGCCATCCGCTTCCTGAAACTTGCTTTGCGCACCCAGTTCGTATCCGAAATACTGGCAAAAAAAAAGGAGAAAACTACCTATTCAAGCACCGTGAATACTGCGCTTCATCGTCCTCCCTTACCTTGCAAATCACCACTGCGTCGCGCTTGAGCGAGGCTGCAATGGCGCAAATGTTTGGAATGACGGTTTTGATTCCGTTTCCTCGCCCTTCAATCTTTGTTTGAAGACGGGGCATCTTGTACCGGTACCCCGGGTCTGGAATGGGGACAAAAACTAATAATTATTATCTTAACGCTTTACTTTTTTTGCCCGCGGTAGGTACTCTTTCACCTAATGACGCATCCACGTTCAGCATGATGAGGAGTGGTTCAAAGGTTGCCTTTTTCCTCTCGCGCCGAATGCTTGCCAAAGAACGTTCTTCGACACCACGAACATTCATCCGAACGTTCCACGCGTTGCCGCCGTCACAACTTGACAACACATGGCGTGGCTGGACCGTGTCACACAGCGCGCGGCTCTGCGCAGTCTGTGCGAGGGCTCTCTTCCGCAAGTGCATGCGGGGATGTTGACGCTGTTGGCGTCCGAGGCGACGCGTGTCGACTTTTCAGGCGTGGACATGAGACGTGTGTTGGAGGGCATTCATGACTGCACCGCCCGCGCCGGCATGCGAGCGCTGCGTGCAATGGTGTCGACGTGGCTGCGAGCACATGCCTTGACTAAAGTCTGCTCCCTGCTTGGCGCCATGATCACCGCCGGTGCACGCGGATGTGCCCATACTGCCGTAACTGGTTTGTTGCGCCTTGTGCGCAGTCTGTTGCTGTCGAGCGAAAGCGGAGGTATCACAGAGGTCGCGCGTCTTGCCAAGCTGGTGTTCCAGATGCTGACGCCGGATTGGTTTGACGCCGAGGACGCGCTGCATGCGAGGTGCTTGGTCCACGCGTTTGCAGCACAAGACCAGGAGGGCAGTGTGGTGACAGATCTGGTTGCAGACAGTCTTGTCTTTCCATTGGCGATCATGGCGACCGAGTCGATGATGGACATGAGAACAGTAGTGTTTCACGATGACGGCGACGGCGACGGCGTGGAAGAGAGGCGGCAGTCTCAGTATGGCCACCTGTTGATCAATTTCAAGGTCACTGACGCCAACCGCCACGGAACGGCGTTGCTGCTCATGAGAATGGTGGTGAACTCGACTTCACTCGAGCAGTGTACACCTTTGCGTTGGGTGCTGCACTGCCTCGAAAAGTTTCAGGTGGTCAGGTTTGCGTCGACGCATGATCTGAGTGCCGAGTTGCTGGACCTGCTGTTGGATTGGTTGGACAAGCGGGCACCAGAGCAAGGACAGGAGTTCGACTTGCGACGACTATTGACGATTGTGCTGCTCTTGGTGAGATCGTGCGACCTTCGGAATGTGGACCGAGCGACGACCTTCCTGCGACACTGCAACGCCCACCTCTTCACAACGTCGGACGATGTGGCCTTCGTGCTGGCTTGCGAGACCGTGTTGGACAAGATGCCTGCTGGCCATCACATGGATCAGGTGGCGGCATTCGTGAGAACGGTGCGCCTCGGGTTTCCCGGAAGGAGGTTCGGGTGGTGCATCACGGCCTGGTTTTTGTTTGCCAGGGCAGCAGCAACCCATGTTTTGGCAACCGCCGACGAGGAGGCGGACCAGGAAGTGCTGCTGCTTTTCATGGACCTGCTTGGTCCAGCGCAGGACCAGGAAGTGCTCAAGGCGCAGTATGATTTGGTGCTGTTCATGTACACGCGTGCCTCTGTTGCACCGCGTGTCCCTTTTGGGGGTCGCCATCGCCATTTCTTGTCGATGCTGAGAACCTCGATGGACTCCATGCCCGACGTCGATGTGTCCAGCTTCGACTTGGCGACACTAGTGACGCTCCTGCCGTGATCGCATGCATGCCATGCACCAACTGTGCCGAGCCTTGCTCCATCGGTTGTCCAGGACCTTTTGACGTTGTAAAGCTGCTTTCGTACATACACCTTGCATCAACAAAAAGTGCACCAGCACGGGGCTGCCGTGTCGTTTGACAAGCATGTTTGCCACGGCCTTTCGTGACGGCTTTTGTGCCCCAAGAATGAAATCGAGGCACACGACGTCCACGGTTGCGTTTGTTTTCCTGGCCACACGCAGTGCTTCCCCAAGGTAGGCAACCGCTCCTCTTGCACTCGGAAAATGGTCCACCATGTTCAGCACCGCGTCCAGGAACCATAACACGTAGCTTTTCCCGGTCATGCGCAGCACTCTTGTTGCCGCCGCGACCAAATGCTCGCTCAAGCCGCACGCGTTTTCGGAAATTGACCACGCCACCAGGCGCAGCGCAGCTTCCTCCTGCACCGACCCGAACAGCGTGTCCACCATTGCCTCTGATGCCACGCTCACAAACTTGCACGTGATACATCGCAGGTCGTTGGTGACCCCGTGCTCCACGTGCTCACGGTCAAGGCACGCGGTCGCACGCACCACGAAAGACAGGGAAAGCTCGTCCTGCTGCTGCCAGTGGTCTGCGTGCGCGTATCGACAAAAGGTTGCGGAAAGCTCATGCATCTCTGTAAACGCGACCGGCCCGCCTCGAGTCGCCTGCGTCAGCAAGTCCTTGAAAGACGCTTGGACCAGTCTCCACCCAACATGCGTCGCCTTGCCGGTGTCGCCCTGCACAAAAGCCATTTTCGCCAGTGCTCGCGCCGCCACAAGAGCTGGCATGTGCGCCAAGCACTCTAGATACCCAGCTTCCACCGCCATCGTCACAAACTCACGTGACCACAGCGCCTTTTCAAACTGCACCTGTACAAAAGGCATGGCGCACACAATGTTCGGCGCACGAGTCAGCAGTCCCTCGAGCAGTTTCCGGGATGCCCTCGGGCAATGTGCAAACAAGGCGTCCACGTCCAGCTGCGCAACGATGTCTGGTGCATACTGCAGCGCCTGCAGCAGAGCAGGAACAATGGCATCAATGATTCCTCCTCCATACAACCAGCCTCCATACACCAAGAATTCCACTAGACCCTGCAGCACCTCCAGGTTGTCAGCTGCAACTGCAATGACACCCGCGAGTGCAATGCGCAAGGCGACCCACTCGTGATCGCGCTGTACGAAATACGCGGCACACATGCAGCACATGTTCACGGCGTCCAAACTGGGACGGCGTTGCAAAATGCTGACCAATATAGCCTCCAATGTCTCAAGGTTGATGCACTGCATGTGCATGCTCCAATTTGCACAAACGTGTAAGCAGTAGTGCAGCACATTCGCCGCGTCACCATGTGGAAACGGTTGTCTGTAAAAAACAATCCTCCAATAGCCATTTCGAACCATAACACGGGTCGCAACGGCTTGTGTATTCCGCTGCAACAATATTCTACGTGCTGGGGACTGAACGCAAGGCACGCTTCAACACGTCGCCAACAAACGGCACACGGTCCAAAATCTGATCCACCTTGTCCAGTACGTCGGGCGACTGGCGCTGCACATGGTACGCCAGTCCGTCGGACACATCCGTCACCCGCCGGGGCGAGTTGGCCTTCCAGTCCCACAGCTGTCCATCCATGAGCCCAAACACGCACCCATGGGCACTCATGTCAATCCGCGACTGCTTCACGTCGTGGGCACGCAAAAAGTCAGCATCATCGAACCACGACGCTCCAGCGGCCAAGTTGTCCAACGTCGCTGCAACGCTGGCATCCTGCTCCTCCTCGGCACTCATGTACCACAGGTCCGTGTCCAAGTCATACACGCTGAGACACCCTCGCAGCACAACATCTTCCGGCAGGTTTGCCACCAACACGCGCACCAGTTCCAGCTTGTCCATCACGCCATCCGCTGCCGCTGCCAATGCCGCAGCCACGCACGGCACCAGCCAAGTCATTGGGAAAGCATACACACGCTCTGCGCTCGGAAACTCCTTCCACTTGCTCGCAGCCGCGGCAATTTCCTCGGGACTGTGCTTGAACAAGCCCTCAAAGTCCTCTCTTGTCAGCACAGAGGAGGTGCCCGTCGGCAGGTACGCGTCCCACCCAAACAGTGCTGTCCAAAAACTGCGCCCTGCCCAAGCCTTGGCTGCAAACTGCGGCAAGCCCCACGTGCGCCGATTGGACGTGTCCATGGCGCAGAAACACTGCGGCAGCACCGCCGTCACTTCCTGCCCAGGTCCTTGCACCAACAAGCAAATGCGCGGGCGTCGGGCAATGGCCATGAGAGCGGGGAAAAAAAAAGTGATGCATTTTTCTACTTCAAGCATGCGTCGAAAAGTTCCCGTAGCCCGCGAACCGCTGCACTTTGTCCACTGATGTCCATGTTGTCGTCGTGCGCAACCACGCGCGAGTAGCACTGCTGGCGCTGCTTATAATGCTGGACGCACCGCCAGCGCCACTGACACACTCCTCGTCGCTGGTGCACACTTCCCACACGCCCTGACTCAAGGTCACACTTGCCACTTGCTTGGTGCCAAGCCAGCTCATCATGCCAAAAGCGTCCACCATGACGTCTGCAAACGGCTGGCACAGAAATCGCACGGTGACCACCGCATCCACGACGCCGGGCAAGCCAGCGCCCGCCGCCGTTCCAAGTTCAGACCGGGAGTTGCAGCGATGCTTGCGCAAGGCTGCACATGCAGCAACCGCGTCCACCGCGCGCACAAAAGACTGCAACGAGCCCAGGCCCAGGGCAGCATGCACTGTCTCGTGCGTGGCGCGCAGCGCGTCTGCAGCAAACGCGGACTGCGCACAACCGTCAAGCAAAGGACACGCTCCGCGCCACGTCACCTGCCCTTGCATGTTCTCCACGCCCAGGACTTGGTTCCACGCGTACGCGTCCGCATACTGGGCACAAGCCCTGCTCAGCGGCTCGCGTGATGAGGCAGCTGCCACACTCACAAGCACACTCGCCAGCGTCGTCGCGAGCATACTCGCAAGCATACAAATGGATTGTGTGCCGTTGCTGCAGAATGTTGCCGGAACTGCAGAATGTTCTCGGAAGATGGCCCTGGAAAACCACAGGCCACAACAATTCCTGCCTTGCCATGCGCGCACACCTGGAAGCGCTGCCTTCGAGTATGGGAAGGCAGGCGGGCTACGTGCACTGGGGCTCCGCGCGCGCCTACATTCGGGTGACACGACGGTCTGTCCGTCTCTCGGCAGGCGGCCCGCCACAGAGAGTGGACACGGTGGATGTGGCCACCCTTGAAGTGAAGGAGGAGAAGCGCGGCAAGGGATGTGCAGCCGGATTCATGACAGAAGTCCTGAAGTGTGCCCGTGACATGAAACGTGTCGTGTTTTGCGAGTCTGTGGATGAAGGGCTGCACGCAGTGTTGACCAAGCGCGGCGCAGTGTGCCAAGACGACGAGTGCTCCTTTGTGATTTCGTAGCTAGGCAAAACAAAATCACTTTTGTTTTGTTTTGGTTTCGAAAGCAATGGAAAAAGTCGAAGAGGGCGAAGAGCTCTGGTGGGTGCAAAAGTTTAAAAAGTTTGCGGACCGGTTGAGCACAGGGAACGACGACTTGACGGCATTGTGGAGTTTAGTGACCGAAGCTCGGGCAGCAGGATTGTCTTTGAGCGGAACAATCCCCCCAGGGTATCATAAGGCGGGGTACACGTTAGTGGAAGTGGCAGTGGAGTATGAAGTCATTGACCGTACTGATTTTGGATGGCCGGATCATGAGCCCGTTGTGGATGCTTTGCTGAGCTGTGGAGCCGAGGCGACAATGATGAGCCTCCAGGATGCGTTGCGTGCCTACCGTCCAAGTTTGTTCAAAACTTTGCTGCATGCAGTGGGTGAGACGCCAAGCCCGGTGTTCATTGGTTTATGGTTGTTCTACATCCCTGAATGCGAGAGCAAAGGGCATTTCGACATGCCGGCGTGTTTAAAGTTGATACGTGTGCTGGCAGACGAGTGCCCAGTGGCCCTGGACCATGCTCGAGAGGCGTTGGTTGGCGCTCTTCTGAAGCCCTCCATTACGTTGTGCTCGAGGTGCTCCGAGTTCCACAGGGATCGCTTTTGCACATACTGCAACCACTTTGCGGCTGAAGACCATCGAAACTTGCAAGAGTTTCTATGGGATGCTTGGAAACTGGTGCGTTCTTTGGAGGACAAGCTTGCTGTGCGGTGGGCATGGATCGGTGCCGTGGCCAGACACGCACTGGGCGCAGGACGGTCCAAGCTGCTGCGCAGGCAATCAGTGCTGGCTCCGAACATTTTCACAATGCTCTTGCGTATTGGAGGAGCCCTGAGTGATGCGGCCGAGGACGCCATTTCCTCGCGCCAACAGC
>Ga0164294_10003271_pt1 | contig 14460 bp, 14 predicted proteins | sample GEODES005metaG_FD_111479 | JGI IMG/M metagenome (GOLD analysis project Ga0164294, IMG submission 111479) | Oligotrophic lake water microbial communities from Sparkling Lake, Wisconsin, USA - GEODES005 metaG | ecosystem: Environmental > Aquatic > Freshwater > Lake | place: USA: Sparkling Lake...
AGCTGTTGTTGCACAAAATTCTGGAATTAAAGATCTACCCGCCGAAGCGCGTTTTGTTGCTTTCAGAGAAGCTGCATATCAATTACAGCTCAAGGATCAACAACGTGTTTTGGATACTTTCAATACCCATTTTGATGTGTGGTTTTCAGAACGTTCTTTGCATGACCAAGGGGCAGTAGAACATGGGATGGAAAAATTGCGCGCACAGGGTCATGTTTTTGAAGTAGATGGCGCAGTGTGGCTGCGAACAACTGACTTTGGTGATGATAAAGATCGCGTGATGACCAAGAGCGATGGTTCACTGACGTATTTTTCCTCAGATACCGCCTATTACATCAACAAACGTGAACGTGGTTTTGATATTTGCATTTATATGTTGGGCGCAGATCACCACGGCTACATTGGTCGATTAAAGGCAACAGCAGCGTGTGCTGGAGACAATCCTGAATACAACATCCACGTATTGATTGGCCAGCTAGTAAAGATTATGGAAGGTGGCGAAGAGGTAAAGCTGTCAAAGCGTGCCGGAACAATCATTACTCTTGAAGAGTTAGTTGAAAAAGTCGGCGTAGATGCTGCGCGTTACACGTTGATTCGCTACCCAGTGGATACACCTATGGTGATGGATCTAGATGTTCTGAAGCGAAACACCAACGAAAATCCGGTCTACTACGTTCAGTATGCACACGCACGTATTGCTGCGGTTTTGCGTAATGCGCAAGAGCTCGGTGCATCGCTAGAACTTAAGGACTTCGACCCAGCACAACTTTCACATGATCGCGAGAATGAGTTACTGGGCGCATTGGCCGAATTCCCACGCGTTGTGGCAAGTGCGGCAGAATTCCGCGAACCCCACAGAATTGCGCGTTACCTCGAAGAGTTAGCGGGGACATATCACGGCTTCTATAACGACTGTCGCGTTTTGCCGATGGGGGATGAACAATTAACTGCGCTGCACACTGCGCGTCTATTACTGTGTACTGCAACAAAGCAGGTCATCAGTAACGGTCTTGATTTATTGGGTGTTAGCGCTCCGGAGAGGATGTAAACCATGTGGTCTTCATCCGTGCAAACCGGTGCTGAACTTTCAATTGCAGGAATTTCTGCAAAGAACTTAGCTAAAGATTTTGGAACACCAGCATTTTTTATTGATGAAGCTGATTTTTATGCACGCGCCAGTGAGTGGAACACCGCGCTTAACGAATCTTTCGGAGCTAATGCCGGAACGGTTTATTACGCAGCTAAAGCCTTTATTTGTACCGAAGTTGCCCGTTGGATTAAAGATGTAGGAATCGGCATCGATGTGTGTACGGGAGGCGAACTTTCCGTTGCTCTAGCCGGTGGAATTGATCCAGCAAAGATCGAATTACACGGAAACAACAAATCTGTGGCAGAGATTGAAAAGGCTGTGACAAGTGGTGTGGGAACAATTGTTATTGATTCACTGTATGAAATCGAAAGAGTTGCTAACGCTGCAACCAAGGCAAACAAAGTCCAACGAGTCCTGTTGCGTTTAACCCCAGGAATTGAAGCCCACACCCACGAATCGATTGCGACCGCACATGAAGATGTGAAGTTTGGCTTTTCAATTGCTTCTGGTGCTGCTTGGGATGCGATCGCTGCGGTTCGATCACATTCATCACTTGAACTTCGAGGCTTTCATGCACACATCGGTTCACAAATTTTTGGATACGAATCTTTTGAACTATCTGCAGCGAGTTTAATTAGCCTGCTTGCAAAGTATCGCGATGAGTTCAAGACCGAACTACCCGAACTAGATCTTGGTGGGGGCTACGGAATTGCGTATTTGCCAGGAGATGTTGCGGTTGTTCCAGCTGATGCCATGAAAGCTTTAGCTGCTGCGGTACATAGCAATTGCCAAACTCATGGTTTGAAAGTTCCAACGATTTCAATTGAGCCAGGCCGCGCAATTGTTGGTCCAACAATGTTTACTTTGTATGAAGTTGGCACAGTTAAAGATGTAACTTTAGAAAATGGTGCGCATCGTCGTTATGTTTCAGTAGACGGTGGAATGAGCGACAACATTCGCCCTTCACTATATGGCGCTGAATACACAACAGTTTTAGCCAACCGCACCAGCAGTGCAAAAAATGTTTCAAGTCGCCTTGTCGGCAAGCATTGTGAAACCGGCGATATTGTTATTCGCGAAATTGATTTACCTGATGACATCATTCCGGGGGATTTGTTAGCAGTGCCTGCAACGGGTGCATATGGGCGCAGCATGGCAAGTAACTACAACCATGTTCCTCGTCCACCAGTAGTTGCAGTAAAAGCTGGAAAAGGTCGAGTAATTGTGCGCCGCGAGACCGAAGATGATCTTCGGATGCTCGATATTTAACGCCGATCAAAGCATCTGTGAAAGAATAGGCTCATGAACTCGGGCTCGAAACAACTCTCTATTGGCATGCTCGGCTGCGGTGTCGTGGGCAGCCAGGTTGCTCGCCTGCTTCAAGATGATGAGCAAGAGCTATCAGAGCGTTCAGGTGCGGTGCTTAAACTTTCTAAAATTGGTGTTCGTACAGCCGGTGCACGTGAAGGTATAGATCCGGCGTTAATCACAACAGATCTTCAATCAATTGTCTCTGATCCAAGCATCAACATTGTCATTGAAGTTATGGGTGGCATCGAGCCTGCAAAATCCTTGATTCTTGAAGCAATTAAGAACGGTAAATCTGTCATCACCGCAAATAAAGCGCTGCTTGCAACTCATGGACATGAACTCTTTAACGCGGCAGATGCGGCCAAAGTAGATCTGTATTACGAAGCAGCAGTTGCTGGTGCAATTCCGATTATTCGTTCGATGCGCGAATCATTAGCCGGCGATCAAATCACTCGCGTAATGGGAATTGTTAACGGAACTACAAATTATATTCTTACAAAGATGCATGAAGAAGGTCGCGCTTTTGGTGAAGTTCTAAAGGAAGCACAAGCTCTTGGCTATGCCGAAAGTGATCCGACCGCAGATATCGAAGGACATGATGCTGCTGCAAAAGCTGCACTGTTAGCTAGCTTGGCTTTCCACAGCACTGTGGTTATCGATGAGGTTTATTGCGAAGGTATTTCTAAGATCTCATCAGATGATGTTGCAGCAGCTAAATCTATGAACAGTGTGATTAAGTTGCTTGCGATCGCTGAGCTAACAGTTAAAGATGAAATTTCTGTTCGAGTACACCCCGTTATCTTGCCTTTGTCGCACCCTTTGGCAACTGTTCGTAACGCTTTCAACGCGATTTATGTTGAATCTGAAGCTGCTGGCCAGTTGATGTTCTATGGTCGTGGCGCAGGTGGTGCACCAACTGCATCAGCAATTCTTGGTGACCTAGTTGCCGTTGCTCGCCATGCTGCATATTCAACTGTTGGATATGGCGAATCTGATTACGCTGACCTTGATATTGCTCCAATTGGCGCAGTCAAATCACAGTTCTTTGTACGCCTCCATGTTGCTGATAAATCAGGTGTTTTGGCATCGATCGCACAAACTTTTGCTAGCGAAAATGTTTCTATTCAAACTGTTCGCCAAGCCGGTTTGGGTGAAGATGCAGAATTGATCGTTGTTACTCACGCCGCATCAGAGGATGCTTTAGATGCTTGCGTTGAAAAGTTAAAGAAGATGGATATTGTCAGCAAAGTTGAGAGCGTTATTCGCGTTGAAGGAGCACCTGCCTAATGGGTCTGTTCACAAAGAAAAATAGTGGTGCACATCAGTGGCGCGGAGTTATCGAGGAATACCGTCATCGTCTGCCGGTCAGCGATAAGACTCCGATTGTTTCGCTGCGCGAGGGTGGCACACCACTTATTTATGCATGCAATCTTTCTGAACTTTTGGGAAACAATGTTTGGATTAAGTACGAAGGTTTAAATCCAACAGGTTCCTTTAAAGATCGCGGAATGACAATGGCGATTTCAAAGGCGGCCGAAGATGGTGCAAAGGCTGTTATCTGCGCATCAACTGGAAATACGTCAGCATCAGCTGCTGCCTATGCAGTTAAAGCTGGAATGCGCCCAGCGGTTCTTATTCCTAAGGGCAAGATCGCAATGGGAAAACTTGCCCAAGCAGTTATTCATGATTCAACAATTTTGCAAGTTAATGGAAACTTTGATGATTGCTTAACTCTTGCACGCGAACTTTCAGAGAATTATCCAGTTGCACTTGTTAACTCAGTAAACCCATTTCGTATTGAAGGCCAAAAGACTGCAAGTTTTGAAGTTGTAGACCTGCTGGGTGATGCGCCAGATATTCACGCGCTTCCAGTTGGTAACGCCGGAAACATCACCGCTTACTGGAAGGGCTACAAGGAGTACAACAAGGATGGGCTAACAACAAAGCTACCGATGATGTACGGATTCCAAGCAGCAGGGGCTGCACCAATCGTTAAGGGCAAAGTTGTTAAGAACCCAGAGACAATTGCAACAGCGATTCGTATTGGAAATCCAGCATCGTGGCAGCAGGCGGTAGAAGCTCGGGATATGTCTGGTGGAGTCATTGATTCAGTAACAGATCGCGAAATCTTGGCCGCATACCGCTTAATTGCAGCTAAAGAAGGAATCTTCGTCGAGCCATCATCTGCGGCTGGTCTTGCAGGTTTAATCAAGTACAAGAAGGCGGGCAAGCTGCCTAAGGACAAGACAATTGTTATTACAGTGACAGGACATGGATTAAAAGACATTCCTTACGCACTAGAGGCTGCAAAGAAGCCGGTCGTTGTTCCGGTCAATGCAAAGATCGCAGCTAAAGCTTTAGGTCTTGCTTAAAATGAAACCAACCTTTAAAGCGCAACCGATGCAGGTGCAAGTTCCTGCAACAAGTGCGAACTTAGGACCAGGATTTGATTGCCTTGGTTTAGCGCTAAACATGCATGATCGTTACATGGCACAAGTTATGGATGAACCTGGCGTTGATATTGATGTCACCGGAGAAGGTGCAGATAACGTACCAACAACTGATAAGAATTTAGTAATCAAAGCAATGTACAAAGGTTTTGATTTCTTAGGTGGTCGTCCGCGCGGAATCGCATTGCGTCAACTCAATGTAATTCCTCATGGCCGTGGCCTAGGTTCATCGGCTGCAGCAATTGTTGGTGGTTTAGCTCTTGCGCGTGCACTAGTTCTTGGCGGCAATGAGCGCATGTCACATGAAGATATGTTGAATATTGCTAATGAGATGGAAGGCCATCCTGACAATGTTTCAGCAGCCATTTATGGCAGTGCAAATGTTGCGTGGCAAGAAAGTCAACGCGGGAAAGTAATTGCGCAATCATTAAACATCGAAGTTGATCCGCGAATTTCGGCACTTGCTTTTGTTCCAGCAACAGAGCTTTCAACATCTAAAGCACGCAAGATGCTTCCTGAATCAATTCCACATCACGATGCGGTTCGAAACTCAATTAATACAGCGGTCTTGGTTCAAGCTTTGCAACATCGCCCAGATCTATTGCTGGCTGCGACCGAGGATTACTTGCATCAGAGCTATCGCAGCGATGCGATGCCACAAAGCTTTGCGTTGATGACCAAGCTACGTAAAGCTGGTGTTGCAGCATTTATCTCAGGCGCAGGCCCAACAGTTTTAGTTCTTCACACAGGTGGAGATGCTGAAGCTGCAGAGTTAGAGCGTGCCGCAGGCGAGAAGTTCCAGATGATCCCATTGGGCGTTTCACGCACAGGAGTTGCGGTAGTCACAGCCTGATTTTGCGATTTTCCACCTAATCCTGCTAACCTTTACTCATCTGAACGGCTCATCTAGTAGCCAGTAACACATCAGGTGAATCTATAAAAACAAAAATCGAGGTTCTTTAGGGTCTCAAACAATCAGTTAAGACCCAGAACCAATAGTGAAAAGATATACATGACAACAGAAATTGAACCAGTCCGCTCAAACAGTCCAGAGCTTGCTGCAATGACCCTTCCAAAGTTGAAGACAGTAGCTACACAACTTGGCGTTGATGGCGCAGCAAAGATGAAGAAGGACGCACTAGTAGAGGCGATCGCTGATTTACAGGCGAAGAACCGCGAAGCTGCAAAGGCTGAACGCGAAGCACGTCGCGAAGCGCGCAACAATCGCAAGAAGGAATCAAAGCCTTCGAACAACACACAAGATTCAGATGATGACGGCAATGATGATTCAGCGCCCTCAAGCAATAACGATCGCTCAAATAACGATCGCTCAAATAACGACCGCGGAAACAACGACCGCGGTGGCCGCTTTGATCGCAACGACCGCGGTCGTGGACGTGACCGTAATCGCGATCGCAACCGTGACCGCGCACCTCGCGAAGAGCGCGAGCCAGTAATTGGTGAAGATGATGTTCTCGTTCCAGTAGGCGGCTTGCTCGATATCCTCGAAAGCTACGCATTCATCCGAACAGGTGGATACCTGCCAGGTCCTAACGATGTTTATGTTTCATTGCAGCAGGTTCGCAAGAACGGTCTGCGCAAGGGCGATGTGGTTACAGGCCAGGTTCGTCAGCCTCGCGAAGGTGAAACAAAGCAAAAATTCAACGCTTTGATCACCCTTGAAACCGTTAACGGAATGACTCCGGAAGAAGCACGTAATCGTGTTGAATTCGGAAAGTTAACTCCACTTTATCCTCAGGAGCGTTTGCGCCTTGAGACAGAGCCAAATGTCCTTACAACTCGTGTTATCGATTTGATTGCACCAATTGGTAAGGGTCAACGTGGTCTTATCGTTTCGCCACCTAAGGCTGGTAAGACAATGGTTCTGCAATCAATTGCTAACGCAATCACAACTAACAACCCAGAGTGTCACTTGATGGTCGTTCTAGTTGATGAGCGTCCAGAAGAAGTTACGGATATGCAGCGCAGCGTTAAGGGTGAAGTTATTGCTTCAACTTTTGATCGCCCAGCTGATGACCACACAACAATTGCTGAACTTGCTATCGAGCGCGCAAAGCGTCTAGTTGAACTAGGTCACGATGTAGTTGTTCTTCTTGACTCAATTACTCGTCTAGGTCGCGCATATAACATCGCAGCACCTGCATCAGGCCGCATCCTTTCTGGTGGTGTTGATTCTGCCGCGCTATATCCACCAAAGAAGTTCTTCGGAGCTGCTCGTAATATTGAAGATGGCGGTTCACTAACGATTCTTGCAACTGCGCTCGTTGATACAGGTTCTCGTATGGATGAAGTTATCTTTGAAGAGTTCAAGGGAACTGGAAACATGGAATTAATCCTTGATCGCCGTATGGCTGATAAGCGCATCTTCCCTGCGGTTAACGTTGTTGCTTCAGGCACACGTAAGGAAGAAATCCTTATGGGTTCAGAAGAGCTCAACATTGTGTGGAAGCTACGTCGCGTATTGCACGCACTAGAGCCACAAGCCGCTTTGGAATTGTTGCTCGAGAAGATGAAGGGCACAAAGTCCAACGTCGAGTTCTTAATGCAGATTCAGAAGACAACTTCGGGTCCAGACGACTCAAAGTAAGCGTAAATTTCTCAATTGTGGGCTTATCGCCTACCCTTGGGGTCTGTTAACCGCCCGTTTGGTTCACCTGATACCTATTAATTAGGAGCAGGACCCAAACACGAAAAAAGGAATAACCATGAAGCCAGATATCCACCCAGAGTACAAAGACACCCAAGTAACTTGTGGTTGCGGCGAGAAGTTTGTAACTCGTTCAACAGTTGCTAGCGGATCTATCTACGTTGAAGTTTGCTCAGTCTGCCACCCGTTCTACACAGGTAAGCAGCGCATCCTTGATACTGGTGGTCGCGTGGCTAAGTTCGAAGAGCGCTTCGGTAAAAACGCTAAAAAGCAGGACGACGCGACTGCCAACTAGCTTTTTTAAAAAACCGCATCGCAGCCCTTGTCGGGTTGCGGTCGCGGTTTTTTTATTTCCCAAGGTTTAAATCAAAAGTAGCGTCGTAAAAGAAAGGAGCAGTCGATGAGCAATGATCGCTTTGCATCAGCACATGAAATGGTGCGTGAGTATGCAGAACTAGAAGAAAAAATGGCTGATCCTTCTATTCACGAAGATCAAGCCAATGCTCGAAAGCTTGGACGTCGTTACGCGCAGTTAGGTCCAGTAGTTGCAGGGTTCAAGGCGTGGAAATCATCTGAAGATGATTTGTTGGCAGCAGCTGAACTTGCAGATGTTGATCCAGATTTCGCGGACGAAATTCCCGCACTAGAAGCAGCGCGCGATGCAGCGGCTGAAAAGCTTGAAGAGTTATTGCTGCCACGTGACCCCAATGATGATCGCGATGTAATTTTGGAAGTTAAAGCTGGAGCAGGTGGAGACGAGTCTGCCTTGTTTGCTGGCGATCTGTTGCGTATGTACATGCGCTATGCAGAAAAGCACAACTGGAAAGTTGAAATTATTGATGCTACCGAAAGTGAAATGGGTGGATACAAAGATATTTCGGTAGCGGTTAAATCAAAGGGAACAGCTGCACCAGGTGAATCACCATATGCGCGCTTGAAGTTTGAAGGTGGAGTTCACCGCGTACAACGTGTTCCAGAAACTGAAAGCCAGGGGCGAATTCATACATCTGCAGCTGGCGTCTTGATCCTTCCTGAAGCTGAAGAAGTCGATGTCGAGCTGAATATGAATGATGTACGCGTAGATGTGTACCGCTCATCAGGTCCGGGCGGACAATCAGTTAATACAACTGACTCTGCGGTGCGTTTAACCCACGTGCCAACAGGAATCGTTGTTTCTTGTCAGAACGAGAAGAGCCAGTTGCAGAACAAAGAATCCGCCCTTCGCATCTTGCGTGCACGTTTACTTGCTGATGCTCAGGAAAAGGCTGAAGCTATTGCATCTGCAGAGCGTAAGAGCCAGGTTCGAACAGTGGATCGTTCAGAGCGAATCCGCACATACAACTTTCCTGAAAACCGAATCAGCGATCACCGCGTTAACTACAAGGCAAACAACTTGGATGCGGTTTTAAATGGCGATTTGGATGACATGATTCAAACTTTGCTAGATGCTGACAAAGCAGCACGTTTGGCTAACGCAAACTAAAATGCTCATTAAAGAGATTCTGCGCGATGCGAAATCGCAGTTAGCTGAATCTGGTATTTCCGAAGTTGATGCAGAACATCTGCTAGCTCATGTCCTAGGGCTTTCGCGCATGGATCTTCACAATCCAGTTTTAGTTGAATCAACCTTGCTTGCATTTCAAGACAAGGATGTTCTAGAAGAACAGTTTTACGATTTATTAGATCGTCGACTTAACTTTGAACCATTGCAGTACTTAACGGGTGTGGCTGGGTTTAGATACTTAAACATTGAAGTTGGCCCAGGCGTTTTGGTGCCGCGTCCAGAATCGGAGTTATTGGTCGAAGCGGTGTTGCAACATATTGAAAATCTTCCGGCACCAGTAAGCGTGATCGATCTAGGTGCCGGTTCAGGTGCGCTGTCACTGGCAATTGCAACCGAGGCACCAACTACTCGAGTTATTGCCGTAGAAAAAAGCCCCGAAGCCTTGGTCTGGCTGAAGAAAAACGTCTCAGTAATCGCAGAAAATGTACGGGTTGTAGAAGGCGATGTGGCAGATGTTTTGCCTGGCATTAAATGCGATGTTGTTATTGCTAACCCTCCGTATGTTCCTGATTCACAAGAGTTGCCCCGAGATGTTGCAGGGTTTGAACCTCATATTGCTTTGTTTGGCGGCCCAACCGGGATGGAGATTCCGCAAAAATTCATCACTGCTGCGGCTCGCCTATTAAAATCTGGGGGAGTTCTAGTAATTGAACATACTGAAGAACAGGGCGCTGCGATTGCGGCTGCGTTGTCAGTAGATTTTTCAGAGGTTGCCCTGCATGATGACCTAGTAGGAAGACCACGTTGGACTAGTGCGGTGAGGAGGTAGCCATGGCTAAGGAAATTGATTTAAAGAAAGGCGAATTTTCTCGGCACGTGAACAAGGCTGCCAAAGCTATCGCCGATGGTTTCATCATCGTTATCCCAATGGAACATAGCTACGCGTATGTATGTGATGCCTTCAAACAAGATGCGGTTCGTGCAATGCATGTATTGCGCGGAGATCCATTGTTTACCGCAGCCCAAGTTATTGTTGGAAGCGTTAAGACAACTGATGGAATCATTCGCGAGACAACTCCTGAAATCAAAGCTTTGATGAAAAAGTTTTGGCCCGGAATGTTGTCCTTAAATCTTCGACCACAACTTGGTCTTAGCTGGGATCTTGGAGATAATAATCAATTAGATCGTGTCAGCGTGCGCATTCCAAAAGCAAAGTTTGCGAAAGCTTTAGTTACACAAACAGGACCACTTGCAGTCGCAAGTGCAGCACGTAAGGGAATGGCTGCACCAAAATCCCTCAGCGATGTTTGGGTTCTTGAATCAGATGTGGCCCTGAAGTTTGATAATGGAAATCTTCGCAAGGGGCCGATTTCTACCGTCATCGAGGCCGATGAAACCGGTGTGCGGTACCTGCGCGAGGGGGCAATCTCACTTGCAGAGATTCAAGCCATCGTGCCCGGAGCAACTGGCAACTGACGCAACGGACATTTGATCTACTTGCCGTATAGAGTTTAGCCATGTCCGAAACCTTCTATGGCCCAGATTTCAATCTTTTAACCTCGCAGGATCCAGAGATCGCGGCGGTTCTTTTATCTGAACTTAAGCGCCAACAGAGCAATCTGCAGTTAATCGCTTCTGAAAACTTCACTTCACGTTCGGTTCTGGCAGCTCTAGGTTCTACGCTTTCAAATAAGTATGCCGAAGGCTATCCAGGCAAGCGATATTACGGTGGCTGCGAAGAGGTCGATAAGGCTGAATACCTAGCGATCGATCGCGCAAAATCATTATTTGGCGCAGAGCATGCAAATGTTCAACCACATTCTGGTGCATCAGCAAACGTTGCGGTGTATCAAGCATTTACAAAGCCAGGAGACACGGTTCTTGCAATGGACTTGGCACATGGTGGCCACTTAACTCATGGTTCGCCAGTTAACTTTTCAGGCAAGTGGTTCAACATCGAGTCCTATGGAGTTCGCCAAGATAACGAGTTGATTGATTACGACCAACTACGCGAGCAAGCGATACGCACAAAGCCAAAGATGATTTGTTCAGGCGCAACTGCCTATCCATCACTTGTAGATTTTGCAAAGATCCGCGAAATTTGCGATGAAGTCGGCGCAATTATGTGGGTAGATGCTGCGCACTTCATTGGTCTTGTTGCTGGAAAGGCGATTCCATCACCTGTTCCTTATGCAGATGTTGTTTCATTCACAACACACAAAGTTTTGCGTGGACCACGTGGCGGAATGATTTTGGCGAAAGCACAACATGCTGCAGCAATTGATAAGGCGGTTTTTCCGGGAATGCAAGGCGGACCGATTATGTCTGCAGTTGCTGGCAAAGCGATCGCTTTGGCTGAATGTGCAACGCCTGGCTACCAAAAATATGCAGCTGATGTCATTGTCAACGCAAAAGCACTTGCAGCAGCTCTTGAGGCCGAGGGTATGCGCGCAGTTTCTGGCGGCACTGAAACTCACCTAGCGTTAATGGATATTCGAAGCACGGGCGTTACCGGCAAGGTTGCAGATGAGCGTTGCGGAGCTGCAGGAATTGTTATGAATAAGAATTCAATTCCTTATGATCCAGAAAAGCCAGGAATCACTAGCGGTATTCGTGTTGGCTCACCTGCAACAACAACCCAGGGAATGGGTGTTGAAGAGATGAAGCAGATCGCGTCATTGATTTCCCGCGCAATTAAAACTGAAGATGTGTCGACACATGCTGCAATTAAATCTGAAGTTCATGCACTAACTGCCCGTTTTCCTATCTACCAGGCGTAATTCCCGTCAATGCGCGAGTACTTAATCACCCTGCTGATTTCGGCAGCGTTGTGTTACTTAATTACTCCGATAGTTCGTAGCCAAGCGATTCGCTTTGGGGCGGTCGCTTCGATTCGAGATCGCGATATTCACACCTTGCCAACTGCGCGCTGGGGTGGTGTTGCGATGTGGGCATCGATGGCGCTTACCTTTGCAATTGTTAATCATCTTCCACTTGTTGGAAAATCCTTTGGACATGAAACTCAGGGTATTTTTCTAGCGTCAACTGCAATTGTTCTATTGGGAATGGCAGATGATCGTTTCCAATTAGATGCGCTGACAAAGCTTGCCGGACAAGTTTTTGTTGCTGGAATTTTACTGATTTACGGAATTCAAATTTTGTGGCTACCGATCAATGGCGTCATAACTTTGCCACCAAGTATTGGTCAACTGGTAACTGTTTTGATTGTGCTAGTGGTTATCAACGCCGTTAACTTCATTGATGGAATGGATGGATTGGCTGCAGGGATTGTGGCTATTTCAGGCATTGCATTCTTTGCTTTTGCTTATTTACTTGCGGTTGATTACGGCTTTAGCCGTGCAGGTGCGCCATCGCTCACAACCGCGGTTTTAGTGGGTATTTGCTTTGGTTTCTTGCCTCACAACATCAATCCTGCCAAGATTTTTATGGGAGATAGTGGATCGATGTTGTTAGGCCTGCTGCTTTCAGCTGCAGCGATTACTTTGACTGGCCAAGTAGATCCCAATGCTATTTCTGCCGAATCTCTTGGACCTACTTTGCTTCCGTTATTGCTTCCATTTGCAGTGCTTGCAATCCCATTTTTGGATTTACTGTTGGCAGTTGGTCGACGCTTAAAGGCTGGACGTTCTCCGTTTGCACCTGACAACCAACATCTTCATCATCGTTTACTCAGCGCTGGTAACTCAACAAACAAGACTGCAGTCATTTTGTATCTATGGACTGCAACGATTGCCTTTCCTGTCACAGTTCTTGCCTTTGCGCCGTGGTGGGTGGCCTTGATTACAGTGGTTGTTTTAGTTGCAATGAGCTTTGCAGTAATGAAAAGTAAGAAGAAGGTAGATGCATGAGTGAAAAAAGCAACGAATCGCTTTTGCTTCGCGGAGCATTTTTTCCAACACTCATCATTGGCTTGGTAGCGATCGCTATCTCTGCATTGATTCAGGGACTCAGCGGTTTTTGGGGAGCTCTACTTGCACAGTTCGTTGTAGTGATTTTCTTTGTCATTCATATTGCGGTGTCTCGATTGACCCGAAACTTAGATCCCATTTCTACAATGGCCATGGCGCTCTTTTCCTACTTTGCCAAGTTGTTTGGTTTGGGTTTACTTCTATGGGCGATCTCCAAATTCACAGAGCGAGAAACCATCAACCGCACAGCTTTTGGGATTACCGCCGTTGCGCTAACTATCGCTTGGCTGTGGGGCGAAATTGCCACTTACATGAAACTTCGCCTACATTTGCCCCTTCCCGAGTCCAACAAGCAGCAGTAGATTTACCACCCCGAGGCAAGGAGTTCCCATGGCTAACCGTGAAGAAAACGCAATGTGGTCCATCTTTGGCTATCTCCTATCTGGGTTGATCTTCTGGGGAGGTGTCGGAATTGCCCTTGATAAGTGGCTCAACACTGGGTACTTCACCTTGACCGGCTTGCTGGTAGGAATCAGCGGGGCCATCTATCTAATCTGGCTGAGATTCGGTCGAGAATAACCCCTACAGCCACGCTCAACATCACAGCCCCTGAGCCCATTTCGATTTCTCATAAATAACCCATCTCCCATAGAGTTGCCCCGTCTTCCCGCCCTATCAATTTTGAGGAGTATGCGTGCGCGTTCAATTGCGTTCTGCCGCTGAGGGTGAGGGTTTCGTCCCACCTAGCAGCAATGACTTCGAACTTCCTCCAATTTTCGGCGACAACCCATACACAACTAAGCCAATTTTCCTAGTTTTGTTTTCAGTAATTTTAATTTCAACATTTTTCATTTTATCTTCACGCAAAGCATCGATTATCCCTAGCAAGTTCCAATTTGCTGGCGAATCTGTCTACTCATTTGTTCGTGAGAATTTAGCTAAAGAGGTCATCGGGCATGACTTTTTGCGTTTTGTTCCATACCTGTTTTCGCTCTTCACTTTTATTCTTGTAAACAACATTTTCGGAATTATTCCTTTTATTCAATTCCCAACGATGTCGCGAGTTTCATTCCCGTATGTATTGGCAATTACAGTTTATTTAGTTTTCCACTATGTGGGTGTTAAAAAGCAAGGCGCATTTAAGTACTTCAAGGAAATCATGTTTATGCCTGGCGTTCCCAAGGCTGCTTACATCTTGATTACTCCACTTGAGATCCTTACATTCTTCGTTGTTCGCCCACTTACGCTTTCACTTCGTCTTTTTGCAAATATGTTTGCGGGCCACTTGTTGTTGCTCGTGTTTATCTTGGGTGGAGAATATCTACTTCAAGGTGTTATTGGTTTGAAGTTGATCAGCCCATTTGCCTTCGCAATTGGCATTGTGCTGACCTTCTTTGAATTCATGGTCCAATGCTTGCAGGCGTACATCTTTACTCTGCTCGCAGCTCTATACATCGCCGGCGCCCTTGCCGACGAGCACTAATAGGAAATAAGGAGAAATAAATGGA
>Ga0164294_10003272_pt1 | contig 14459 bp, 8 predicted proteins | sample GEODES005metaG_FD_111479 | JGI IMG/M metagenome (GOLD analysis project Ga0164294, IMG submission 111479) | Oligotrophic lake water microbial communities from Sparkling Lake, Wisconsin, USA - GEODES005 metaG | ecosystem: Environmental > Aquatic > Freshwater > Lake | place: USA: Sparkling Lake...
AAATCGATTGCCGAAACACTGGAAGGCTTGAAGGACGAAAGTGCCAATGCAAGTGGCCAGCAAGGGGTGCACGGCATTTTTGCCGCTGTGCCCTATTGCGTGGATTTGATCGGCGGGCCCTACATGGAAACGCGGGACGAAGTGTGCAAGGCCTTCAGGCCCAAGACGGCCATTCGCCCGCGCTGAAATTTGACGCAGAACTTGACGCAGAACTTGAAGCTGGACTTCTCAGCTGAAGTTTTTACTTGCCAACCAGCTGATTGAACTTGTCAGCCTCAAAACTCTCACTGCGCGCCGCGTCTTGCGGCATCTGCATCGGTTGCTGCGCCGACAATTGCTCAATCGCTTTCCAGAGCAAGGCAATTTGGTGCTCTTGGCCTGAGGCGTTGTCTATCAGGCCTTTCAGCGCTTGGCTCACCGGATCGTCGTCTTGCGTGATGCCATAGGCATTGAACTTGGGCTCGGTGCCTGACACATCCGCGCTTTCACCGGCTTTGGACGGGATGATGCGCGCCGGAATGCCGACCGCTGTGGCGCCTGCGGGGACAGGTTTGATGACCACGGCGTTGCTGCCGATCTTGGCCCCATCGCCAACCAAAAAGCCGCCCAGCACTTTGGCACCCGCACTGACCACCACGTCTTTGCCCAAAGTAGGGTGCCGCTTGTTGCCTTTGTACAGCGTCGTGCCACCCAGGGTCACGCCTTGGTAAATGGTGCAACCGTCGCCAATTTCTGCGGTTTCGCCCACCACCACGCCCATGGCATGGTCAAAAAAGACCCGCTCACCCAGCTTCGCACCAGGGTGGATTTCGATGCCGGTGAACCAGCGCGCGAGGTGCGAAATAAAACGCCCCAGCCATTTGAAACCATGGTTCCAGCAGCCGTGGGCCACACGGTGCAGCAACACCGCGTGCAAGCCGGGGTAACAGGTCAAGACTTCCCAAGTGCTGCGGGCAGCCGGATCGCGGTCCAAAATGCATTGAATATCTGAGCGTAATCGTGAAAACATAGCACTACAGTCTAGCGTTTAGCGCTGGCACTTGCGCTCATGGCTTTGGCAACACCACGCAAGATGTGGATTTCTTCTTGGTTCAAATCGGCCCGATTGAAGAGTTGGTTCAAACGCGGCATCAGTTTTTTCGGCGCAGCGGGGTCCAAAAAGCCAATGTCGGTCAGCGCCTGCTCCCAGTGCGTCAGCATGCCGGCCACTTGCTGGGCGTCGGCTTTGTCTGCAGGCGGGGTGCTGACGGGGATCGGGAAACCGCCCAAGGCACAGCGCCATTCGTATGCCAAAACCTGAATCGCCGCGCCCAAATTGAGCGAGCCAAATTGTGGATCGGTCGGGATCGACAAGGCCACATGGCAGCGGTACACGTCGTCGTTTTTCATGCCGTAGCGCTCGGAGCCAAACAAAAACGCCACCGAATGATCACCCTGCGCCAACTCGGCAAAATGCGCACGCGGGGCTCGGGTGGGCGGGCCGAAGTCGCGCGGCGTCATGGCCGTGGCGCACAAATGCGTCACACCGTCGAGCGCTTCTTCGAGTGTCTCCACAATGCGGGCTTGGTTCAGCACATCGATGGCACCACTGGCCCGTTGAATGGTTTCTTCTCGGCGCAGCACATTCGGCCAACGCGGCGCCACCAAGACCAATTCATCAAAGCCCATGACTTTCATGGCGCGGGCTGCTGCACCGACGTTACCGGCATGGCTGGTTTCAATCAAAATAAATCGGGTCTTCATGGGCCTGATTGTCCTCGGTCTGTGAGGGCCGCAAGATGGCGTGCACTTGCCATCAACACAGGCGATTCGCCAAAGCGTCTTTAGGGCCCTGATTTCGTGGGAAAATAGCGGTTTCGTCAGCGTCATCGCACATTGACTTTCAAGGTTCTTAACAATTTATGTCGTCCCCCAACCTCCACCCCATGCTCAATGTGGCTGTCAAAGCTGCACGCGCCGCCGGCGCCATCATCAACCGCGCCGCCTTAGACGTGGAGGCTGTACGGATCTCGCAAAAGCAAGTCAATGACTTCGTCACCGAAGTCGACCTGGCCAGCGAAGCCATCATTCTGGAAACCCTGCTCACCGCCTTTCCGCACCACGGCATCTTGGCCGAAGAGTCTGGCAGTACGCACGGCGACCCGCATGCCGACCACATCTGGATCATCGACCCGCTGGACGGCACGACCAACTTCATTCACGGCTTTCCGGTCTACTGCGTCAGCATCGCCTTGTCGGTGCGTGGCAAGATTGAGCAAGCGGTGATTTACGACCCCTCACGCAACGACCTGTTCACCGCCACCAAGGGCCGTGGCGCGTTCATGAACGAGCGTCGCATCCGCGTGAGCAAGCGCACCAACCTGACCGAATGCCTGATCTCCACCGGCTTTCCGTTCCGCAAAGGCGACAACTTCAACCAGTACCTGCGCATGATGGGCGACGTGATGCAACGCACCGCCGGCCTGCGCCGCCCCGGCGCCGCTGCCCTCGACCTGGCCTATGTGGCCGCAGGCTTTACCGACGGCTTCTTTGAAACCGGCCTCTCGCCTTGGGACGTGGCTGCCGGATCGCTTTTGGTCACCGAGGCCGGTGGCCTGGTGGGCAACCTGACGGGCGAAGCTGACTTTTTGGAACAAAAAGAATGCCTGGCCGGATCGCCGCGCATTTACGGCCAGTTGGTGAACATTCTGGGCAAGTACAGCAAATTCGCCAGTGCCGGAGAAAAAGCGGGCGTGAATGACGCCGTGGCCAAGTTGGGCGAAGGCATCAGCCCCGATACGCCCACCGCCCCGACCGCACCTGCGGAAGACGCGCCTTTTTAAGCCATGTCTAGCGTGCAGGGCCTGAGTGCACACACCCCCATGATGGTCCAGTACCTGGGCATCAAGGCGGAGTTCCCCGACACGCTGGTGTTCTACCGCATGGGCGACTTCTACGAGATGTTCTTTGCCGACGCCGAGCGCGCGGCCGCTTTGCTCGACATCACCCTGACCACCCGTGGCCAAACCGCGGGACAGCCAATCTCTATGGCCGGCGTGCCGTTTCATTCGGTGGAAACCTATTTGGCGCGGCTGATCAAACTGGGCGAGTCGGTGGCCATTTGCGAGCAGGTGGGCGACGTGGCCACCAGCAAGGGTCCGGTGGAGCGCAAAGTGGTGCGCGTGGTCACCCCCGGCACGCTGACCGATACGGCCTTGCTGGCCGACAAAACCGAATCGATTTTGCTGGCCGTGCACCAAGGCACACGCAACCGCTGCGGCCTGGCCTGGCTGAGTGTGACGCAAGGCTTTTTGCACCTGGCCGAATGCGCCAGTGACGACCTGCCCGATTGGCTGGACCGCATTGCGCCCAGCGAGTTGCTGGCCAGCGCCGGCATCACCCCGGCGTTTGAGCAGCGGCTCAAAGCCTTTCGCCTGAACACCCGCACAGCCAGCCTGTCGCTGAGCTTGCGGCCCGACTTCCAGTTTGATGCCGGCCTGGGCCAGCGCAAGCTGCTGGAGCAGTTGCAAGCCGCCAGTCTGGCCGCCTGGGGCGCAGACGGCCTGCCCGACGCCCACGCCGCCGCCGCCGCGCTGCTGAGCTATGCCGAGCACACCCAAGGCCGGGCGCTGACGCATGTGAAACAAGTCAAGGTGCAAAAGTCGGACGAATGGATTGACCTGCCCAGCACCACGCGGCGCAATTTGGAGCTGACGCAAACCCTGCGCGGCGAAGACGCACCCACCCTGTTTTCGCTGCTCGACAGTTGCATGACCGGCATGGGCAGCCGCATGCTGAAAAGCTGGCTGCTCACGCCGCCGCGCCAACGCCAGATCGCGCGCGCGCGCCTGCAAGCTTTGCAGCAACTCAAAGGCCTGAGCGGCGAAGGCCCTTGGAGCCGCCTGCGCGAGCAACTCAAAGGTGCCAGCGATGTGGAACGCATCACCGCCCGCGTGGCCCTGCGCCAAGTGCGCCCGCGTGAATTGGTGGCTTTGAAGCACGCGCTGTTCAAGGCCTTGCACCTGTCAACCCAGCTGGTCGATTTGAACGCGCAAACGGGCCAGGCCAGCTTGCTGACGCAGATGGCGCAGGCTTTGCAACCGCCCTCCGGATTGGGCGAACTGCTGCACCGCGCCTTGATGGAAGAGCCGGCCGCACTGGTGCGCGACGGCGGCGTGATGGCCGACGGCCTGGACGCTGATCTGGACGAATTGCGCGGCATCCAAACCAACTGCGATGCGTTTTTGTTGGCGCTTGAAATCCGCGAAAAAGAACGTACCGGCATTGCCAACCTGCGCGTGCAGTTCAACCGGGTGCATGGTTTTTACATCGAGGTCACGCAAAGCCAGGCCAGCAAAGTGCCTGACGACTACCGCCGCCGCCAAACGCTGAAGAATGCCGAGCGCTTCATCACGCCCGAGCTCAAGACCTTTGAAGACAAAGCCTTGTCGGCGCAAGAGCGAGCCTTGGCGCGTGAAAAATACCTGTACGAGTTGCTGCTCGATCAGCTGCAGCCGCATGTGGTGGCACTCACCGCCTTGGCCCAGGCCATGGCCGCACTGGACGCGCTGTGCGCCCTGACCGAGCGCAGCCTGACGCTGAATTGGTGCGAGCCGCAATTCACCAAGGAGCCGTGCATTGAAATTCGCCAAGGCCGCCATCCGGTGGTGGAGGCGCGCTTGGCCGAAACCTCGGGCGGTAGCTTCATTGCCAACGACACGCTGCTCAGCCACAAGCAGCGCATGCAGATCATCACCGGGCCCAACATGGGCGGCAAATCCACCGTCATGCGCCAAGTGGCTTTGATTGTTCTTTTAGCCAGCATGGGCAGCCATGTCCCCGCCAGCAGCTGTCGACTGGGCCCGATCGATGCGATACACACCCGCATTGGTGCGGCCGATGACCTGGCCAATGCCCAATCCACCTTCATGCTGGAAATGACCGAAGCCGCGCAAATTTTGCACAGCGCCACACCGCATTCTTTGGTGTTGATGGACGAGATCGGGCGCGGCACCTCCACCTTTGACGGTCTGGCGCTGGCCAGCGGCATTGCCGCGCACTTGCACGACAAGACCCAGGCCTTCACTTTGTTTGCCACGCACTATTTTGAGTTGACCGAGTTCCCGGCCACACACCACGCTGCGGTGAACATGCATGTGAGCGCCACCGAGTCGGGCAACAGCATCGTGTTTTTGCACGAACTGCAACCCGGCCCCGCCAGCCGCAGCTACGGCATTCAGGTGGCGCGTTTGGCCGGCATGCCGGGCGGTGTGCTGAACCAGGCCCGCCACACCCTGGCCGCCCTCGAAGCAGGCGCCAGCGAGGCGCAGCAACAGGTCGACTTGTTTGCCACGCCGCCCGAGACCGAAACATCTGGCCCCAGCCCACTCGAATTGGCGGTGGCCCAAATCAACCCCGATGCCCTGAGCCCGCGTGAAGCACTGGATGCCATTTACGCCTTGCAGCGACTGCTCCAGCGCAGCGCTTGAAACTTGCTGGAACCTTGCCATGACCTATTGCACCGCCATCAAAACCCGCGCCGGCTTGGTTTTTTTGTCAGACTCGCGCACCAATGCCGGGCTGGACCAAATCAGCACCTACCGCAAGATGATCGTTTACGAAAAAGCGGGCGACCGTTTCATGGTCTTGCTGTCGGCGGGCAATCTGAGCATTTCGCAATCAGTGCGAGAAATGCTGCAGGTCGAAAAGCTGTTGGAACCCGGCCAAAACGAAGCGCTCACCATCTGGAACGCCAAGAGCATGTTCGATGCCACCCGCGTGCTGGGTGCCGCCGTGCGCCGTGTGTACGAACGCGATGCGGCCGCCCTCAAGACCTCTGGCGTGGACTTCAACGTGTCCATGATCTTCGGCGGCCAGATCAGCGGCGAAGGCATGCGCCTCTTTCAGGTTTACTCGCCCGGCAACTTCATCGAGGCGACCGACGAGACGCCCTACTTTCAGATTGGTGAATCCAAATACGGTAAACCCGTGCTCGACCGCGTCATCACCCCCGACACCCCGCTGGACGAAGCCGCCAAATGCGCCTTGGTCTCCATGGACTCGACCCTCAAATCGAACCTGTCGGTGGGCCTGCCGCTGGACATGGTGGTCTACCAAGCGGGCAGCCTGCAAACCGACCGCATCATGTGCATCGACGAGCACAACCCCTACTTCCAGATGCTGCGCAGCAGTTGGGGCGACAAGCTGCGCAAGATGTTCGACAGCATCGAAGACCCCATGTGGTACGGCGGCGCGACCGATATCCCGCTCATGGTGCCGGCAACACGCAACGCTTTGCTCAAAAAAATCACCACGCCCGAAGAAAAGTTGATCTGATCGGCGGTTCACACGCAATCCCGTTCACGGACCGAGAGATCTGCGTCTGTGCTCAACCTGCCGGTTGGGGCATCAAAAATTCCCGGCTGATGCGACCGCCCAGCCCATTCACCCGCTCCAGAAACTGCGTCAAGTAAGCGTGCAAGCCGGTGGTCAAAATTTCATCAATCCGGCCAAAAGCCAGCTCTGCGCGCAACCGGCCAGCGTCACGCAAGGTGTCGCTTTCGCGGTCGTGTGAGACCAGCGCCAAATTGGACACCACCTCGTTCAAGCTGGCGTGCAGCGAACGCGGCATGTCCGGACGCAAGATCAGCAGCTCGGCCACCCGCTCCGGGCGGATCACATCGCGGTAGACCTTGCGGTAGACCTCGAAGCCGCTGACGCTGCGCAAGATCGCACTCCAGTGGTAGAAGTCATATTCCTGCGCCGCCTCGGCCACTTGGCCCTCTTTAGCTTGCGTACCGTTGTAATTCGGTGCGCCAAAAAAATCGTTTTGCATGGCATGGAATTTCACGTCCACCAAGCGTGCCGTGTTGTCGGCCCGCTCCAAAAACGTGCCCATGCGCATAAAGTACAGCGACTCGTCCATCAACATGGTGCCCACCGTGACGCCGCGTGACAGGTGAGATCGGAACTTGACCCACTCGAAAAATTGGCCCGGATCGCGCTCGAACGCACCGTTTTTGAGCATGCGGTTGACTTCGAGCCAAGTCTGGTTTTGCGTTTCCCAGACTTCGGTGGTCAAGGTGCCGCGCACGGCACGGGCGTTTTCACGCGCAGCGCTCAGGCACGACAAAATAGACGAAGGGTTGTTGGCATCTTTCACCATGAAGGCCATCACATCACGGGAGCTGATGGTTTTGTACAAGGCCAAATAAGCCGGCAGCAGTTCGCTGATGGACAAAATGCCCTCCCAGCCCGCCTCGACGGCGGCGGCGGACTGTGGCAACAAAGACGTCTCGTAGCTCACATTGAGCATGCGGGCGGTGTTTTCGGCCCGCTCCATGTAGCGGGACATCCAAAAAAGGTGGTCGGCGGTTCTTGAAAGCATGGAGTTGTCCTCAATCCTGCAAAATCCAGGTGTCCTTGGTGCCGCCGCCCTGGCTGCTGTTCACCACCAAAGAGCCTTCCTTGAGCGCCACCCGGGTCAAGCCGCCGGGCACCATTTGCACTGTGCGGCCACTCAGAACAAAGGGCCGCAAGTCGATGTGGCGTGGCGCGATACCACTGTTGACATAAGTAGGGCAGCTCGACAAACTGAGCGTCGGCTGGGCAATGTAGCCCTCGGGGTTGGCCAACAAGGCCGCCCGGAATCCTTCAATCTCTGCTTGGGTGGAGGCCGGGCCCACCAACATGCCGTACCCGCCAGCGCCATGCACCTCCTTGACCACCAGGTCTTTCAGGTTGGCCAGGGTGTACTGCAAATCATCGGGCTTGCGGCACATGAAGGTCGGTACGTTTTTAAGGATGGGCTGCTCGCCCAGGTAAAACTGGATCATGTCGGGCACGTAAGGGTAGATCGACTTGTCGTCGGCCACGCCCGTGCCCACCGCGTTGCAAATGGCCACATGCCCGGCTTTGTAGGCTTCCATCAGGCCCGCACAGCCCAGCGTCGAGGTGGGACGGAACACCTTGGGGTCCAAAAAATCATCGTCCACCCGGCGGTAAATCACATCCACCCGCTTGGGGCCGCGTGTGGTGCGCATGTAAACAAACTTGTCCTTGACGAACAGGTCTTGACCCTCGACCAACTCCACCCCCATTTGCTGCGCCAAAAAGGCGTGCTCGAAGTAGGCGCTGTTGTACATGCCGGGCGTGAGCACCACCACCGCGGGCTCGGCCGTGGTGGCGGGGCTGCTGGCGCGCAAAGTCTCCAGCAGCAAATCGGGGTAGTGCGCGACTGGGGCCACGCGGTGCTGGCTGAACAGCTCTGGGAACAGCCGCATCATCATCTTGCGGTCTTCCAGCATGTAGCTCACGCCGCTGGGCACGCGCAAGTTGTCTTCGAGCACGTAGTACTCGCCCTTGCCCGCGCTGTCGGGGGCACGCACGATATCGATGCCGCTGATGTGAGAGTAAATGTGGTTGGGCACATCCACACCCACCATCTCAGGGCGAAACTGTGCGTTGCCCTCAATTTGTTCACGCGGCACCACACCCGCCTTCAAAATTTCTTGCCCGTGGTAGACATCGTGGATGAACCGGTTGAGGGCGGTGACGCGCTGCACCAGCCCAGCCTCCATGTTGGTCCATTCTTTCGCGGCGATGACGCGGGGAATCAAATCGAAGGGGATCAGCCGCTCGGTGCCCCCCTCGTCCGTGTTCGCATCTTCGTCCTTGTCGCCATAGACGGCAAAGGTGATGCCCACGCGCCTGAAAATCATCTCGGCTTCTTCGCGCCTTGCCGCCATGGCCTGTGGGGCTTGCGCCTGCAGCCAGCGGGCATAGGTTTGGTAATGCTCTCGGACTTCCCCGTCTTGCCCCGCAGCGGGTAAGCGGCTGTACATCTCATCGAATTGGCGCATCGGTCTTCACTCCTGGCAAGATATTAGCAAGATGTATACCCATAGATTGGGCAGCGCCGCACGGCACCAACGCACCAAACATGGGCAGCATCCATTTGTGCACCATCGGCGTGCATCACAAGCAAGACGATCTTGACCTTTCAGCGGGTCTTCACAAAGCGGGTATGCCCAAGCGGCGTTTTTCCCTTTTCAAAGCGAAAGCAAAGCCCGTTTACAGACAGGTTCCTGGCGCGTGTCTTGCTAATAATCGGTGCCCAAGCTGCATTTTCATGTGTGCAGCCCCTGTTGCGATGAACAAGATATGTCGATACACGTTGCCCTGCACCACGTCACCCACTACACCTACGACCGTCCGGTGCAACTCGGTCCCCAGGTCATCCGTTTGCGCCCCGCGCCGCACAGCCGCAGCCGCCTTCTGAGCTACAGCCTCAAAGTCGAGCCCGCAGAGCATTTCATCAACTGGCAGCAAGACGCCTTTGCCAATTACCAAGCGCGCTTGGTGTTTCCCAACAAGACCACTGCGTTCAAGGTCACGGTGGACGTGGTCACCGAGATGGCGGTGTTCAACCCCTTTGACTTTTTTCTGGAACCCACAGCCGAAGAGGTGCCGTTCAAATACTCAGACACGGTGCGTGAGGAACTCAAGTCGTACCTGGACAAAGACCACAAGACCCCGCTGTTCAAGAAATACCTGGCCAGCATGGACCGCAAGCGCCAGCGCACCATCGACTTTCTGGTGCAAATCAACCAGCGCTTGCACCAAGACATCCGCTACACCATCCGCATGGAGCCGGGCGTGCAGTCTGCCGAGGAAACCCTGACGCTCCAAAGTGGCTCCTGCCGCGATTCGGCTTGGCTTTTGGTGCAGTTGTTTCGCCACATGAACATTGCCGCCCGATTTGTTTCGGGCTATTTGATTCAACTGGCCCCCGACGTGAAATCGCTCGATGGCCCCAGCGGTACCGAGGTCGACTTCACCGACCTGCACGCCTGGTGCGAGGTGTATTTGCCAGGCGCTGGCTGGATCGGGCTGGACCCGACATCGGGCCTGCTGGCGGGCGAAGGCCACATCCCCCTGGCCTGCACACCCCAGCCATCGGCGGCCGCACCCATTGAGGGTCTGATGGACGAGGCCGAGGTCGAGTTTCACCACGAGATGAGCGTGACGCGCATTCACGAGTCCCCGCGAGTGACCCAGCCTTACAGCGACGAGCAATGGGCCGACGTGTTGGCATTGGGTGAACAGGTCGATGCCCAATTGGTGGCCCAGGACGTGCGCCTGACCATGGGTGGCGAGCCCACCTTTGTGGCCATAGACAACCGAGACGCTGCCGAATGGAACACCGATGCCCTGGGGCCCACCAAGCGGGGCCTGGCCACCGAGCTGGTGCACAAGCTGCGCCAGCAATACGGGCAAGGCGGCTTCTTGCACTTTGGCCAGGGCAAGTGGTACCCCGGCGAGCAATTGCCGCGTTGGGCACTCAGCATTTACTGGCGGTCCGACGGCACGCCTTGTTGGCAAGACCCTGCGGTGTTTGCTGACGAGCGCGAGCCCAGCCCATACACCAGCACCGATGCCCAGCGCTTCATGCAGGCCCTGACCACACAACTGGGCCTGCCCGGAGACACCGTACTGCCCGGCTACGAAGACACCTGGTATTACCTGTGGCGCGAACGCCGTTTGCCCGTCAATGTGGACCCGTTTGACGCCAAACTGGACGACGAAATGGAGCGCAACCGTTTGTGCCGCATCTTCAGCCAAGGGCTGGACCAAGCGGTGGGCTATGTCTTGCCACTGCAAACCCTGGAACAGCCCGCTGGCGCGAACCCCGAACTGGGGGGCACGCTGTGGCAAACCGGACGCTGGTGTGTGCGGGACGAGCGCCTGTACCTCATGCCCGGGGACTCACCCATGGGCTGGCGTTTGCCGCTGGACTCCTTGCCTTGGGCCGCGCCCACCGAGCGCTGGCACATGATTGAGCAAGACCCGTTCGCTCCGCGCAACGCCTTGCCCACCTCGCCCGCCATCACCTTGCAGCCGCGCCAACCCCAAGCGCTGAAAACATCCGCACCCGCTGCCAAGTTCGTGTCGGACCCGTCGGTGGTGCGCACCGCCTTGTGCGTGGAAGTGCGCGACCCTAACCGGGCCAATGGCCCCAATGTCGAGGCAGCGGCCCTGGCCAAAGGCGAAAAATCGGGTGTACTGTATGTTTTCATGCCGCCTTTGGCGCGCCTGGAGGATTACCTGTCTTTGGTCAGCGCGGTCGAGGCCACAGCACGCGAACTGGGTGTGAAAATTGTCATGGAAGGCTACCCGCCACCGCGTGACCCGCGTCTGAAACTGTTGCAGCTCACACCCGATCCCGGCGTGATCGAGGTCAACATCCACCCGGCCCACAACTGGACCGAACTGGTTGATCACACCGAATTTCTGTACCAAGCCGCTTTCGAGACCCGCCTGTCGGCTGAAAAGTTCATGACAGACGGCCGCCACACCGGCACGGGCGGAGGCAATCACATGGTGATGGGTGGGGCCACGCCCGCCGACAGCCCCTTCTTGCGTCGCCCCGAGTTGCTGGCCAGCCTGGTGCTGTACTGGCACAACCACCCCAGCTTGAGCTATTTGTTCAGCGGCATGTTCATCGGCCCGACCAGCCAAGCGCCGCGTGTCGACGAGGCGCGCAACGACCAAGTCTATGAACTGGAAATCGCCCTGCGCGAAATCATGCGCAACCGCAAAAAGTACGGGACGGTTACAGAGCCACACGAAGCGGGCGAACGAGGGGGCCTTGATCCTTACATGGCCCCCTGGGTGGTCGACCGAACCTTGCGCAACATCTTGGTGGACGTGACCGGCAACACCCACCGCAGCGAGTTTTGCATCGACAAGCTGTACTCGCCCGACAGCAGCACGGGCCGTTTGGGCCTGCTGGAGCTGCGGGCTTTTGAGATGCCACCCCACGCCCGCATGAGCATCGTGCAACAGCTGTTGTTGCGGGCACTGGTGGCCCGTTTTTGGGACGACCCCTACGCCGCCCCCGTGACACGCTGGGGCACCGAGCTGCACGACCGCTTCATGCTGCCGCATTGGATCCACAAAGACTTCGACGACGTGCTGACCGAGTTGGGCGAAGCAGGCTTTCACTTCGAGCCGACCTGGTTTGCCCCGCATTTCGAATTCCGCTTTCCGTTGGTCGGTCAGGTCAAGGTCGATGGCGCTGTGGTCACGCTGCGCAACGCGCTGGAACCCTGGCACGTCATGGGCGAAGAAAGCCGCGCAGGCGGCACCGCCCGGTATGTGGACTCGTCGCTCGAACGCATCCAGGTCCATGTGAGTGGCATGAACCCCTCACGCCACACGGTGACCGTGAACGGCAAACCCCTGCCCCTGCAGCCCACGGGTGTGGTGGGCGAATACGTGGCCAGTGTGCGCTACAAAGCCTGGAACCCGCCCTCGTCACTGCACCCCAGCCTGGGTGTGCAAGCGCCACTCACGGTGGACTTGGTGGACACCTGGATGAAGCGCTCCCTGGGAGGTTGCCAATACCATGTGGTCCATCCTGGCGGACGCAGCTACGACGGCTTCCCCATCAACGCCTACGAGGCAGAAAGCCGCCGCATGGCCAGATTCTTCCGCATGGGCCACACGCCCGGCGCGATGAAACAACTTCCTAGCCTGCTCCCCAACGCCAGTCTGCACGCCAGCCCCGAGTTCCCACACACGCTGGACTTGAGAAGGAGTTGATCAACGACAATGGGGACATGCATGAGCGATCACCCCACCTCAACGCCGCAGACCACGCCATGAAATGGCTTGCGCGGCAGCAAGAGTGCGCGCCGGTCGGGCATTGGGATGAACTGCGGGGCAGTGTCACGCCCTCCACCACGCCGGCCAAAATGCCAATCTCCGGCGAGGCTGCTTCGTCCGTCCCATCCATCAGTGCGCCCTGGCAGCGCTTCATCGATCCGCTTGACAATGCCTCCACCGTGGCGGACCTGAACACCCGCATGACCAACTTGCAGCGGCAGGTTCGCGACAACGGCATCACGTACAACGTCTACGCCGCCGCCGACCAGCCGCAGCGTCCCTGGTCACTCGATCTGTTTCCGCTGATGCTCAGCCACAGCGATTGGCAGCAGATCGAGGCAGGCGTGATGCAACGCATGCAACTGCTCGAAAGCATCATGGCCGATGCCTACGGGCCCCAGCAGTTGGTGCGCCAAGGCCAACTTCCCGCCGCTTTGGTGCAAGGCCACCCCGCGTACTTGCCTGGCATGCACGGGGTGGTACCGGTGGGTGGCCGTTATTTGTCTTTGGCCGCTTTCGATCTGGCGCGCGGCCCTGACGGCCTGTGGTGGCTGCTCTCGCAGCGCACGCAAGCGCCCTCGGGTTTGGGTTACCTGATCGAAAACCGACAAATTGTGTCGCGCCAATTTCCCCAGGCCTTTGAGGCGCTGCCCGTGCAGCGCCTGGCCGAAACCTACCGCACGCTGATCGACGGCATCAAGGCCCGCAGCCCGGCGGGCGCCTCGGCCCACATCGCACTGCTCACACCCGGCCCCTATAACGAAACCTATTTTGAGCACGCTTACTTGGCCCGTTATTTGGGCCTGAGTCTGGTACAGGGCAATGACCTGACCGTGCGCGATGAAAAGCTGTACCTCAAAACCCTGCAAGGCCTGCAGCCTGTGCATGGTTTGCTCAAACGCGTCGACGACGATTGGTTGGACCCGCTGGAGTTGCGGGCCGAATCCACGCTGGGCGTGCCCGGCTTGCTGCAGGCGGTGCGCAGCGGCAATGTGCTGGTGGCCAACACCCCCGGCTCGGGCTTTTTGGAATCGAACGCTCTGCTGGGCTTCATGCCCGCACTGGCGCGTGATGTGCTGGGCGAAGCACTGCAACTGCCCGCCATTCCCAGCTGGTGGTGTGGCGAAGCCGCAGCGCTGCAAGACGTGTTGCCCCGCATCCCCAGTTGCGTGATCAAACCCACTTACCCCTACAACACCGACCGCCAAAGTTTTGAGCCGGTGTTGGGCCACACCTTGTCCCGCCGCGAGCAAGACGAATGGGCAGGCCGCATCCTGCGAGACCCCGCCGCACACACCCTGCAGTCCTGGTTGCCCCTGTCGCACCAAGCCACTTGGCAAGCGGGCACCGACGGCCAGGCCAGCATCCAGTCCCGCCCCGTGGTGCTGCGGGTGTTTGCAGTGACCAACGCCCAAGGCGGCTGGCAGGTTTTGCCCGGTGGCTTGGCCCGACTGGGCACGCGAGAAGGCATTGCCTCTATGCAACGTGGTGGCTCCAGCGCCGATGTCTGGGTGCAAAGTGCGACGGCTCAAGCACATGCCCCGTCGCAGTCACAGTCACAGTCGCAGTCACAGTCACAGTCGCAGTCGCAGTCGCAGTCACAGTCGCAGTCACAGTCGCAGTCGCAGTCATTGGCACCGGAGTCCAACCCCATCCCGGCGGTCAGCGACGCGATCGCGCAGCGCCAACGTTTGGTCACCAGCCGCGCCGCCGAGAACCTTTTCTGGATGGGCCGCTACACCGAGCGCACCGAAAACACCTTGCGCCTGGTGCGGCTGAGCCTGGAAATTTTGAGCGGTGAAAACCAGAAC
>Ga0164294_10003275_pt1 | contig 14451 bp, 14 predicted proteins | sample GEODES005metaG_FD_111479 | JGI IMG/M metagenome (GOLD analysis project Ga0164294, IMG submission 111479) | Oligotrophic lake water microbial communities from Sparkling Lake, Wisconsin, USA - GEODES005 metaG | ecosystem: Environmental > Aquatic > Freshwater > Lake | place: USA: Sparkling Lake...
AGGTATGAGCGGCGGGATATCGGGGGTGCGCCTAGTCGGATGAAGCGGGGCGCGAACTAGCCGACCCGGGGCCGAGGCTTAGACAAGCTGTCTTGACGGTGACCCCGAGACCGATAGAAACGATCGGTACGTAGACATAAGTCACACTTCCGTGCTAAAAATATGTTTGGTACCAATGGGGTATCGCAATAAAAACAAAAGGAGAAATATGGATCAAGCAACTTGGTTACAAATGTCAGCGAATACTGGTCAGCAAATTCGATCAGCACAGTTCAACTACACAGTAGGAACAACGGCAGGTTTGGCAATATTGGTTTTTGGTGACACTGCCGACTTTAAGTTGCCAGTAGCGGTTGGGATAATTGCTATGGCAATTTACGGACTTCTTGTGCCAATCTCTGGCCTTCAAAATTGGAAAATCCTTATCGGTGATATGCCAGAATCAATGGCATCAACTGCAAGTGGTGCTGCTGCAAAGAAAGCACCAATTGGCATGTACATCATCGTCACTGCGGTGCTTACAATCGCGGCTGCTGCTGCACAACTCTCAGTTCTCTACTAGGAGTAATAAGTAACAGCGGAGTTTTTGCACCGCGTTGTGCTTGGCGCAGCGCGGTGCAAAGTTCAGGCGCAGTTAATTGTCAAGCCACATTGGCGACATTTTGAATTAACTAGTCACATGTAGTTTCACGACGTGTATGGCCATCCAGTCGCAGTTTCGCGCGATCGTCGTGCAGAACTTTTGGCAGTCGCCGAACCCAAAGCGATTCAGCAACTTGCGAGTCGCGCACTTGAACTGAGCAGCGTTTCAGACTCGTTGGTCGTGACCAAAGCACCTGAAACTGGGCTGATCATGATGCAAGTTCGCGAACCAGTGTGCAAAGAGCGTTTCTATTTGGCAGAAGTTGTTGCGACCCGCGCCGAAGTGTTGTTGCATGATCAAACTGGCTGGGCGATTCGTATGGGCACCGACCGCCCGACGGCGCTTGGTGCGGCGATTCTTGATGCGATTTGCGAAGTGGCGACCGACATACATATTGAATTTGTCGAACTGCATCGCTCAATTGCCGAACTTTGCGCGCAAACGATCGACGACCAAGCCGAGGCGAAAGCCGCCGAATGGAATGAAGTTTCTAAGACCATCGTAAATTTTGAAGCCCTTGAGTGACATGAAGTTTTTGACTCTTGCGCCAATTGATGCGAACTACACATTTCGAACAATGTTGCAGACCCTTAGTCGCCCCGGCACGATTGAAGCGCTCACCCTTTCGACTGACTCGCAATGCATACCCGAAACCGCATTGATGCTTGCAGTGATCGACGTCGAAACAAAATTTGCGGTGCTCTCATCACTTGAAGAAATCGACGCGAAAGTCTGGGCTCGCTTGTTGAGTTCGGCATCGGGCGCGCCACAAACAGAGTTACCCAAAGCCGAATGGGTGTTGTCATTCGGCGAACCTTCAACTGAAGGGCTCAATAGTCTTGCGCGTGGGTCAGCCTACGAACCTGAGGGAGGCTGTCGACTTGTCGTGGCCTGCGACAAGTTGTCGCGACTCTTAAACGACGAACACGACATCAACCATGACATCAACCATGACATCAACACCGACAACAGCACTGACGCTTCGCAACTTGATGCATCGCGTACCAGCACGACAATCAGCCTGTGTGGCCCCGGCGTCAACGGCCAGACCAACCTACGTGTCGAGGGTCTGAGCGAATTATTTTTCTCGACATTGGCAAAAATTAATAATTCGTTTCCGGCTGGCGTCGATGTTTGGTTATGTGATCAGCTCGGTCATCTCGCGGCGATTAGTCGCAGCACCGAATTTATTGTGATGCGATCTAAAGAAGTAGTCGCCTAATGGGATATTCAGGAGCGCGCGGCGGAATCGACGCAATAGAGGCCGCCGAAAAACTCGTTCGCCGCAAAAGACTGAATGCCGAATGCGAATGGGTTAGCCCACAACAAATTGTCGGTCGGCTCAGGCTCGCAGTTGACCGAGTGATGGGCGAAGCCGGCATCTGGGACGAAGAGTTGACGGCGATTGCGATTCGCCAAGCCGAGGGTGACCTGATCGAAGCGGTGCACTTGTTGCGCTCATATAAATCAACATTGCCACGCTTTGCCTACAGCAAGCCAATTGACGTTGATGAACTACAAGTTGTGCGTCGTATTGTGCCCGCGTTTCGCAACCCTCCTGGGCCGCAACTACTCGGTCGCACGACCGACTATACGGGTCGCTTGCTAGAACTAACTTCTGAACAGGCCAGCCAAGAAGAGTCGATGCTGTTGTCATCGCTAGCGCTGACCGAGAAAGCAGAAACTGTTGATTCAATTGCGAGTGCGCAAGACACGCAACCGCGTCGCCTGCTCGAAACACTTCGCGAAATGGATCTCCTCGTCGACCGTCGACGCGATGATGACCCCGAACCGTTCGATATAACTCGAACGCCTGCCCGCCCACCTGCGTCACGTTCGGCGCGACTTTCGTCGATGGCTCGCGCCGAAACGGGTGCGTTAGTCAACCAGTGGTATCGCAACATTCTTGGACCAGACGGTTATGTGCACGAAGTTACCCTCGGCGAAGTTCGCCACGGATATCTTGCGCTGTCGATTGAACATCCACTGACAGGAAACACGATTTCAATCGGCATGGTTCGCGTTACCGAAGTTGAAGCGATCGAAGATTTGAACGGCATCGACGAACAACGCGACCGCTTTGACATCGGCTACGGGCTTTGCCTCGGTCACAACGAAAAGAAAGCGATCGCGATGGCCAATCTTGACATCGCTTGTCATCGCGACAACGGACGCAGCCAACTCGAACAGTCGTTGTTGCTGACAACCGATGGTCTTGACTCGTCTGGTTTTCTCGAACATCTCAAACTGCCGCACTATGTGACATTCAGATCGATGGTCGAACGCAAACTCGCCGTTCGTAAATCGCGAACAAGTGAGCGCGACTCATGACCGATCTGCTGAACGAACTTGGTGCCGCACACGAACAACAACAGTTTGGTATTTTGGACGAATATTCGAAGCGCGAAATTCGTCGCGCAATTCTCACGGCCGTGGCGGTGCCCGGATATCAGGTGCCGTTCGGTTCACGCGAAATGCCCGTCGCCCGCGGTTGGGGCTCGGGTGGTTTGCAACTCACGCTCGCCGTCATCAGCCCGAGCGATGTGATCAAAGTTATTGACCAAGGTGACGATCAAGGTGTCAACGCCGTCAACTTGCGCCGGTTGATCGTGCAATCAACAAAAGTGCCAGAGACAACAACTGCATCTGACGCGTCGATCGTGCAAAGCCGACATCGCATACCCGAAGATGGTCTCGATGAGCAAGACATTTTGATTCTTCAAGTGCCGGTGCCCGAACCTTTGCGCGGTGTCGAACGCGATATGCGCGAACTTTCTCGAATGCACGCCGAAGCCGACTATTCAAAAATGTGGGTCAGCCTCTATGAGGACAAAGTTCGCAACGGCGTTATTACCCAGACGACGGGCTACCCGTGTTTGGTCAACGACCGCTATGTCATCGCGACGACACCAATACCACGATGGGATATTCCCCGACTCGATCAATCACCGTTCTTGACATTGTTCGGCGCGGGCCGCGAGAAACGCATTTATGCCGTGCCACCGTATACGGCGGTTACTCCTCTGACTTTTGAAGATGTGCCGTTTGAAGTTGAACATACACCGGGCGCGAGTTGCAGTCAATGCGGCAGCAACAAAACATTTCTTGTTGAGATTCCTGGCCCCACGTCGCGTTGGGTATGTAGCGACACCGATTGGTGCGAACGAAATTCGGGCAAGGCTTAATGAAACCCGTAACAGCGCCTGATTGGGTTCTCAAAGTTGAAAACCTGGGCAAAGTTTTTGGAAACCTCTCGACGCACGGCATCGCCAACACAGGACCAGAAGTAGGCACGTCAAAAGATTCTGTGTCTGGTGCGATCGTTGCTGCGTGGGATGTTTCGTTTGAGGTTGCCGCTGGTGAAGCATTAGGAGTGGTTGGCGAATCGGGCTCGGGCAAGTCGACTGTGATGCGTTGCATCGCCGGTGATCAGGTCGCGACAAGTGGCGCAGTGAAAATTCGTACAACACGAAACGAACAACTTGATATTTTTTCGTTATCGGCCGCCGAGCGTCGCCAACTGCGCGTCAACAAAATTGCCGTCGTCTATCAAGACCCTGCCGAAGGTCTCGAGATGAATGTCACCGCCGGAGGAAATATTGCGTCACCACTGACCGCTGCTGGTTGGCGAAACTTTTCTGAAATTCGCGGTCGGGCCAGCGAACTTTTGAATCGAACCGAAGTGCCGTTGAACCGAATGGACGACGCGGTGAAATCGTTTTCCGGTGGCATGCGCCAGCGCGTGCAACTCGCCAAAGCGATCGCCAATCGTCCACCAATCGTGTTGTTCGATGAACCAACGACAGGTCTCGACGCCAGTGTGGCTGCCGGTGTGCTCGACTTGATTCGCGGTCTTCTCGAAGAATACGGATTAGCTGCCGTTGTTGTCTCGCACGATTTTTCGGTGATCGAGATGTTGACCACTCGTTGCATCGTGATGAACCACGGGCGCGTAGTCGAAAGTGCACTGACAGATCAATTGCTCGAAGACCCGCATCACCCGTATAGCCAAAAACTTGTTTCGGCGGCGCGCGCGTGACGCAACAAATTATCGAGCAAAAAAACGTCGTGCTTGAAGTGCGCGATCTCTACAAACACTTTTTTTTGCACACCATTGATTCGCGATGTGTCAAAGCGCTGAATGGTGTTTCTTTGTCGGTTGCCGCAGGAGAACATGTCGCGCTTGCCGGCACGAGCGGCGCTGGTAAATCCTCACTACTGAAATCGATTTATCGCACCTACAAACCGACCAACGGAAGTGTGTTGCTCAGACTCGACCCAGAAACAAATGTCGACCTTGTTTCACTGACAGACGCCGAATTGGCGACATTGCGCGGCACAAAAATTGGTTATGTCTCACAGTTTTTGCGCGCCCAACCGCGACGGTCACCGTTTGACATTGTGATGCAAGCGGGCATTCAACGCGGAATGGATCGTCAGACTGCCAAAGATGCCGCGGCGCACTCATTGCAACGCCTAAATCTCGACGAAGTGTTATGGGATGTCAGCGCGTCGATGCTTTCAGGTGGAGAAAAGCAACGAGTTAACTTGGCCGCCGGCACGATTTCGCCCCCGCAAGTTTTGCTTCTCGATGAGCCGGTCTCAGCGCTCGACCCTGCGAACCGCGAATCAGCACTCGAATTAATCGGCACGCTGACTAGTCAAGGCGTGGCTGTGCTCGCGGTGTTTCACGACATCGAGGCGATGCGTCGCCTGGCGTCGCGAATAATCGTTTTGCGCAATGGCCAAGTTGATTTTCAAGGAAGCCCCACAGAGGCTCTGAGCAATCTTGAAGGAGTTGCCCGATGAGAGACAGTATTTTTTCGATCACTAATGTGACAGCGGTGTTGCACGACTCGTTGCTTGAGAACGCAACGATCACCATTGAAAAAGGTGTGATCATCGATGTCGAACAATTCGGCCCGGCCGCACCTGATTCGATTAATGGCAGTGGCTCGATCTGCATACCTGGTGTTGTCGATAGCCATAGCGACGGCTTCGAACAAGAATTGAATCCGCGCCCGAACGCCACCCTGCCCAGCGGATTTGCGCTTCGTTCTTTTGAAAGTCGCATTCGTGCAGCAGGAATCACGACAATGTTTCATGGCATCGGTTTTGAAAATGATAAAAAATGGGGACGAACGGTTGACAGCGCTAACGAATTGTGTGACGCGATTGTTGAATATACGCAGAGAGGGGCACTGATCGATCATCGCATTCTTTATCGGCTAGATGCCCGAGACTCGCAGGGATACATCGCCTTGATCGCGCGGCTGGGCCAAAATAAAAACGAAATGACGACGCATGTGCCGTTGATTTCGTTCGAAGACCACACACCAGGTCAGGGCCAATACACCGACCGCACCGTAATGGAGCGTTACATCGCAACCAACAGAAAAGTTTCAATTGAAGAGGCGCAGCAAATCGTCGACCAGACGATTGCCGAACGAGATGCGCAAATCGGCAATCGCGACAAGGCGTTGCCGTGGCTTACCGAGCACGCGGCAAACGGGATGATCAATCTGATGGCGCACGACCCCGCGACGAGCGCCGATGTTGCCGAGGCCGTCAAGTGGTCGGCGTCGATTGCCGAGTTTCCGACGACGATCGAGGCAGCGAAACTTGCCAAAGAATCTGGTTTGCGTACTGTTTGTGGTGCGCCAAATGTTTTGCGCGGCAAGAGCCACAGTGGCAATGTCAGTGCGCAAGAACTAATTTCAAAAGGTCTTTGCGATGGCCTCGCCTCTGACTACTTGCCGAGTTCGCTGCTCGGTTCAGCCGCGGCGCTCGTCGAACGAAAAGTTTGCTCGCTGCCCCAAGCGATTCGCCTCATCACTTCGGGCCCCGCACAAACTGTCGGTCTCAAAGATCGTGGCGAAATTGCTGTGGGTAAGAGAGCCGACTTGGCACTGATTCGATTACAGGGCAACTTGCCGACGGTGTTCGGTGTGTTGACTGCTAACTCGCAAAATGCCGAGCGACTCAACTTGATTGGCGCCTCAGCATGAAAATACCGAGCGACGTTCACCCCGTTTTAGCCGAAAGTGCCGAAGCCGCATGGACTGCGTATCGCGACGCGATGGCGAAATACTCGCGCGAAGAACGGCTTGCAACTTCAGGTATTGGTGGCGATGGAACTCCGACATACTTTCTCGACGAGGTTGTCGAACGACCAGTACTCGAAGTTTTCGAAAAATACGGCGTCAATGTGCTGTCAGAAGAAATTGGTTGGATAGACCGCGGATCATCGGAGACGATAGTTGTCGACCCACTCGACGGCACTGCAAATGCAGCAGCCGGCGTGCCACTGGCATGTTTTTGTGCGGCGCGAGTCGTTGATGGTGTAGCCGTCGAAGGTTTGGCACTGTGGCTTGACGGCAATCGCATTTGGTGGGCAAAAAATGACACACCAATAAATAACACGACGACGAAGCGTGCGACGCTAAACGGCGCTGCGGTCTCAATGTTGCGACCACGGCCTGAAACTTTTGACGCTTGGTGTCGTGTCGCTCAACGCATCGATCGAGTACGCGTGCTTGGCTCGAGCGTGCTCGAAGCATGTCTAGTCGCCGACGGGGCAATCGACGCGTTTTGTGATCCAGGCGGAGATATTCATCGCATCGTCGACCTTGCCGCTGTCGACCTTATTGTCAAGGCTGCGGGTGGTGTGTTAATCGACTTACACGGTCGCGCATTGACATTTGAACCTGATCTTTCATTGCGCTGGAGCGGAATCGTCGCCGCGACGCCGCAACTTGCCGAAGAGTTGCGTTCAGAAATCTTGCGAACCAACTAGTCTTTTTTTGTTGCCACTTAACGCTCTCGGATTCTTAACTGTCGTTGCATACGGCACTTGGTTCTATGGGTTCGGTGTGCTGTTCACGAATCTCTCGAGTTTTCACGGCGTCTCGTCGAGCACACTTGGCATCACCTTTGGAGTTGCAAATTTAATTTCGGGTGTTGGCGCCGTGGCAACAGGTCGGCGTCTTGATGTGTTTGGCCCGCGGGCTGTGCTCGGCGTAGTTGGGCCACTCGGAGCGATTGTCTATGGCGCAAGTTCGTTCGCCACTGGCACGACGTTTCTTGCAACATATGCGCTCGGTGGCGGAATGATCGGTAGTGCTGGTTTCTATTCGTTCACACAGCCGCTCGCGGTGCGAATTGCCAAAACAGATGCAGCCCGGGCGATCACTCGTCTCACGATCTGGGGTGCTTTTAGTTCGCCGATCATGATTCCATTTACAGAAATTTTGCGCGCCAATTTCGGATGGCAAACCGCGGTTCGCATACCGGCCGTGATTACTGCGATTTCATTTCTACTTGCCGCTGCGGTTTGTCGAGTTGACAATGTAGATAGCGAAAAGCGGCCGTCGTTGCTTGCCTCATTACGCGGTGCACTAAGCGATGTGCGACTTCGGCTATTTGCCGCCGCTGCGTTTCTTTCGTCGATTGCTGTCAGCACGCTTCTTGTGTTTCAAGTGCCAACGATGACTTGGGCCGGAGTATCAACTGCAACAGCGGCGGCGCTTGCAAGTTTGCGCGGGTTGATGCAACTCGCTGGGCGAATTCCATTACTTTCGGCAATCAACAGATTTACTGCGTCACGATTAATTGTTATTTCTCGTTTCTTGCTTGGCATTTCGGCACTGTTTTTGCTCGGCAGCGGCAACATCGCGCTGGCACTCATATATATAGTCTTCGCCGGCGTCACGATTGGTGCACTTTCGGCGCTTGATGGCGTGGTCGCGCGTGAAATCGTGCAGCCGCAGGTGTTCGGCACGGTTATGGGTGGCATCGGTTTGATCGCGACACTGGGTGGGTCGCTCGGCCCAATTTTTGCAGGATGGCTGCGTGATCGGTTTGACTCACCCGTTGCGCCAATGTTTATCGTTTTGATCGCCGCATGTTCATCAGCGATAATTTTTGCTATTCAACAATCCATCTCACAAAAGAACCAAGCAACTCAATAGCGTAGACAATCACAAAGATCACGATGATGATCGCGCCAACAGTTTGCTCTTCGAGCACACGAATTGCCGAGAGCAACAAGAAACCGATGCCGCCACCGCCGATGATGCCGAGCACGGTCGATGAACGCAAGTTGACATCGAGCATGTAAAGAGTTTGACTAACAAGAGTTGGCAACGCCTGTGGAATGACCGAAGTAAAAAACTCTTGGGTGCGCGAGGCGCCCGTCGCAAGAACTGCTTCACGCGGCACAGGCGAAACTTCTTCAAGAGCATCGCCGATCAACTTGGCCATAAAAGTTGCCGTGCCAAGTGTGAGCGCCAATGTGCCAGGAACCGGGCCAAGACCCATCGCCGCCACGAAAAGTACAGCGACAATAAGTTCGGGAAGTCCGCGCAGGGCGAGCAAGAACAACCTGGTCGCGCTATAAATCGCGCGATTAAACATGATGTTTCGTGCTGAGAGAATACCGAGCGGTATCGCCAGCACGAGACCCAGTGTCGTCGCCGTGAAACCGATTGCAATTGTTTCGCGAATGCCTTGCCAAAGTTCTGGTCCGGCAGTCGTGAAATCGGGTGGATAAAGAGATCCGAAACTAGCGACGACTTCGTCGAATAAGCCGAATGCAGAAATCAGTGGCATTTCAATTGTTACTAGTGCAAAGACCAACACCGCCAAAAATGTGACGCCAGCAGTTGCTCGAAGTGTTCGTTCGTATGTCCAAGGTGGTGTGAGTCGACGCGTTGTCACTGCATCAATCAGCAAACGCTGGTCGCGTCGCTCTCTTGCAAGTGTTCGCTTAGTTGGCGTGGTGGGTGCCGACAAGTGATCACCAATGATTGAGGATCTCAGTCTTGCGGCAATTACTTCGATGATCGTGATCGTTATAAAGATCACAGAGACGGCACTAATCGCGCGCTGATAATCGAGCCCGCGGAGCTCCATTTGAATGACGAAGCCGACGCCACCTGCACCGACGAAACCAAGAATTGCAGATTCGCGCAAGTTGATATCTAAGCGATACAACGCAGTACCGATGCACGACGGTGTTATTTGCGGAACGATGGTTGCCAAGATTGTTTGCCACTTGCCCGCGCCAGTTGAACTCACCGCTTCACGCGACATCGCCTCAGTATTTTCGATCGCCTCGGTAAACAACTTGCCGATCATGCCGATCGAGTGAATCGCCAAAGCCAAAATGCCGGGTAGTGGGCCGATTCCGAGAGGCCAAGTCATAATTGCCGCGAGAACCAAAGTCGGTACGGCACGAGCGAGAGTGATTACCCCGCGTGCAAAAGCGAACACAACTGGGTTTGGTGTCGTGTTTCGAGCCGCCGAAAACGCTAGTGGAATGCTGATCAACACCGACAAAGTGGTGCCGATCACAGCCATCCAAATTGTCTCGATCGTTGCATCGATCACCTTCGGCAGATTGTCGAAATTCGGCGGAAACATGTACATTATCAAGTTCCATAATTCTTCAAAGCCACCAAATAATGTCGACAAGGTCATGTCGATGTATGTCCATGACCACACGGTTGCTGCAAGAAAAGAAACAAAAATAATCAACAACGCGCCACTCTGCCACTTGCGCGGTGCTCGCGCTAATTGGTTTTTTGGCCTGCGAGTTAACGGCTCGACGTGCGCCGCGGTCATGCTATGCCTCTACTGAGTCGGCGACTTTTGCTGCGTCAAAGCTTTCGGTCGGTGCCAAAAGTTCTGACTCGCGATCGACGCGACGATAGACATCCATAACATCGGCTTGCGACAAGCCGGTGGCATCACGATCGAGTACCACGCGTCCATCACGAAGACCGACTATTCGGTGAGCCCAGCCCATCGCCAGTTCGACCTGGTGCAATGTAACAATGATCGTCATTTTTGCTTCGGTCGCGACTTGCAGCATCAATTCTAAAACTTGAGCGCTCGACTCGGGGTCAAGCGATGCCACTGGTTCATCGGCAAGCAAAATTTCTGGTTGCTGCATGATCGTGCGGGCGATGGCAACGCGTTGCATTTGGCCACCCGAAAGAGTGTCGGCGCGTTGGTAAGCCTGCGGCGCAAGACCGACACGGTCGAGATGATCAAATGCTTCGCGACGCAATTGTTTTGGATAACTCCAAACGCCATATCGTGGGCCACCCAAGCGCCCAAGAGCTCCACTCAAAACATTCTCAAGACATGTTGCGCGACCAACCAAACCAAACTGTTGAAAAACGAAACCTACGTTGCGACGCACTGCACGAAGTTCGCGATTTGAAGCAGATGACACCTCGGTTCCGAGGACTTTCACAGTGCCAGAAGTTGGCTTGTGCAAGCCGTTGAGGTGACGCATCAAGGTCGACTTGCCCGAACCAGAAAGCCCAATCAGCGACAACAGCTGACCTTTAGGAACTTCGAGACTTACATTATCGAGCGCCAAAGTTCCGTTTGGAAAGCGCTTAGAAACCCCGGTGAGGCTAACGAGGGGATTAACCTCACCGGAGAACGAATTCGAAATTATTGACATTACTGACTTTATAAATCGGTTGAGTTTTGAACTATGAACTCAGCGACACTTGCTCGACTTAGTTGCTTCACAAACCTGACGAATGCCGTCATATGCAGCATCAGTCGTCGTTTTGAATCCCCATGTTGAGTCTTCAATTACGTTGCATGTAGCTTCGGATGTGCAGTAACCAGCAGCAACGAACGCGGTCTTGTTGATTTTCTCTAACACCGTCGTCTTGATGATGTTGAACAAATCTACTGGCAGGTCTTTGCGAACTGCAAGCGGAGAGTTCGTGATCGGTTCGCTCTTCCAAACAATTTTGTAATCAGCAAGTTTGATCTTTCCAGCATCTGGAAGAGTCTTGTTGAACATGTCGTCGTATACGAAACCCGCATCACAAGTGCCGGTTTGAACTGCGAGCACTGACTTGTCGTGGCCGCCAGCGAGAATTGATGTGTAGTCGCGGTCGGTTAATCCATTTGCCAAAAGACCGGCGGTTGGATACAAGAAGCCCGAAGTTGATGCAGCATCAACGAAGCAAAGGTTTTTGCCCTTTACATCTTTGATCGAGTTGATCGAAGTAGTTGTCTTCTTCGTCACCAAGAAAGACTCGTAATAACCTTGGGCAGTCGTAGCCGTCGGAACAGATGTGCCGATTGCCTCGATCTTTGCACCACGTGCCTTGGCGAGAACATAAGAAAATGGCCCGTAGAACACGATGTCTGCTCGACCCGCAACCTGTGCCTCGATTACACCGGCGTAATCTGTCGCCGAGATAAATGTTGTTGGCAAACCAGTTGCTTTTTCGATTGTCTTAACGAAGTTGGCGTACTTCAAAGTCATCGCTGCAACGTTTTCACTTGGCACCGCAGCAACAACCAACTTGGTCGGCCAACCGGCTTTCGCAGTCGACTTTGACGCTGCCCAAGTGTATTTTTTGGTCTTGCTGTCGTAGGTGCACTTGAATGTAGAACTTGTCTTGTTGAGTTGTGTCTGCGAACAAGTGTCGCCTGATTTTACTGAAGCCTGCGCCGAAGCGACTGCCGGCACGGCGAATGCCGCTGCCAACGCCGCGATGACGATGACCTTACGAATTACTGAGGTATTGCCAAAAAACTTTTGTGTCTTCATTTTATTTCTAGTTCCTTTCGTGAAACTATTGGGGGTTGATTGATTACTTGCTGCTACCAGGTGCTGTTACTTCGAAGAATGCGACGCTGCCCGAAAGTTCGTATGAAACAACGACCATCGGCTTGCCTGTTGGGCTTTGATCAGCTTCAAGGAAGAGCACACCTTCTGGAGAAACATCGCCCGCTGTGCCGAGGATTATGTCGCCACCAGGGATTGATGTGTTGAGATACTGACGGAACATCGGCTTGACCGGATTCGTCATGTCGTAAAGCATCAAGCCGCTGTCGCGCTCAAGCGCGAGCACCATCCAGGTGCGACCATATGCTTTGCCGATCGCAAGACCTTCTGGCTCTGGGCCTTTTGATGCGCCGCGTGATTCAAAACCACCTACGAGACCAGTTGTTGTGTTCCAATCGGAATTGAACAACTTCGGACGCTCGGTTGCAAGGACTCGCTCGATTTGATCGCCAGAGTCGAACACAAGGTCGGCAGCGAAGACACCGTCGATCAAGTTGTTTTTCCATACTGTGAACGAGCGTGTGCCGAACGAGAACGCGTTTGAAACTTTCGTCGCCGAGGTAACAATCGTGCCGCCAACATTGGCCGGCGAGAATTGCGTTACTTTCATTCGACCTGCAACGCTGCTGCCCTTGAATGTTGAGTCAACATTCGTGTCAGCAACATCAGCAAAGCGTGGGTCTTCAGCCTCGAGCTTGGTTGCATCAGTGCCGCCGAGCAGACACGCATATTCGCGTGCATCGCCTTCGTTTGCAGTGACCATGTAAGTGCTGCCACCTGCATCAACCGTGCCGATTGCGTCTGGCAAGTACATGCCCTGAATGTTTCGCTTCTCAATGTTGATCACATTGTCGCGATCGCTTGAGTCAAGACCGTTGTTGTAAACATTATGATTCTTTACACCAAGACCGAGAATGTTGACGATTGTGCCAGTGGCTACTTCAACGGTTGCAATCGAGTTGTTTTCTTGCAAAGTCACATAGGCATATGCGCTATCAGCCGAGAAGGACGCATACTCTGGTTCGATGTCTTGTTCAACGGTTGCATTTGGTCCGAAAATTCGACCGCCAGCATAAGTGATTGCATTCTTTCGAACAGCGAAGCTCTTGAAATCAATTGTTTGAGCAGTTGGTGTCTTGCTCGACAAATTGATGATTGAGATCGAGCCAAGCGGATCGGTTGTCTCTGGCAACTTGCCGCTTGTAAGGCAATAATTGGTTGGCTCGCCTTCGTTTGCAACAATTGCGTATTTGCCGTTCGGACTAATTGATACATGGTCTGGCAAGGCACCAACTTCAATGCCATCAGCGAGACCTGCGCGCAATTTGCCGTTGACATCCATGACGAAAATTCGACCAGGGGCTGTCTTCGATGCCATCTGGGCAGCAACAAGTACTACACCGTTTTTAGCGGCGACGCTCTGAATGCCGGTTGCACCATTGGCTGTGAACGAGACGGCCTTGATCAACTTTGGTTTTTTAAGATTTGAAATATCGACGATGTCGATCGTGTTCTTTGCGCCGTTAGTGATGAACAAGCGCTTCGATGCCGTGTCGACAGCCGAAATCTCGGCGCCACCGAGACCGGCGCCGGTCATGTAACGACCAACGAACTTTAACTCCGAGCCGTTAGGCGCAAGAGTTTCGGCAGCTGCCGAAGAAGTCTGAACTGCTCCAGCGACTAAGGCAAATAAGGTGAATATGACAGATGTGGTGATGTGTTTTGTTTTCATTGGGTGAAAATGTAGTTTGCCGAAGTTAATTGAATCTTGTTGTTTGGTTAACAGAGCATTGACAATTTGCGAAATTTCGGCGAGCGATAATTTGTTGGTTTTATGTTTACGATTACCTCCACCGATACCCGCTATCGTCGTCAGTGCTATGAGTTCAATGTCATCAATGTCATTAACTGCCGATCAAATCAATTTTTACAATCAAAACGGCTGGCTTATTACCGATCTCTTCGACCGCGATTTGGTTGGTGAGATCAAAAACTGGGTTGACGAAGTTCAATCATGGGACGATAGCGGTGCTTGGCTAAACCACTACGAAGCCACCGACAACGGCGCACAGAAGTGTCGTACCGAATATTTCACACCGTTTCACCCGCACATGCGAGCAATGCTTTGTGGTGGCACGATGCTTGATGTTGCCAGCGCGCTTCTCGGTGAACAGGCAGTTCTCTACAAAGAAAAAATCAA